>OJKJ01000015.1_pt1 | contig 204387 bp, 172 predicted proteins | sample 1596491 | NCBI WGS metagenome assembly OJKJ01 (sample SAMEA4350160, study PRJEB24818) | metagenome | biome: human; feature: gut; material: faeces | place: Denmark | collected 2013-09
AGAAGAGGCAGGCCCGCAAAGCATGGGGAACGCCTTTCTATTAAAGAGGACTTCACTCTTTCTGCTGAAAAGATAGGGGATTACTACATGGGTGTACGCCGGGTCCTTACCAATATCTTCGGGCAAACAATATTATTGAAAAGACGAAACGGCGAGATTACACCGTTTCGCAATGCGGACTTCATCCCCGCATTCTATTTTATTCCGAAATCCATTTTGGACAGGTGTGGTTCTGAACTGAACAGCATTCCACGCAATCCGTGTAAGCTGCTCCACGATTGGGACGCAATCGCTATAGTGGAAAGCGATTTGTTTCTACTTGCCATCATCGACGCTTATGCGTATATGGTCTGACCCTTTATGGGGCTGGGGGCAAAGCGTGAAATTTATTCCGGTTATGAGCCGTCTTGGATTTTTGCCCACACAGCGCCATACTGGATTCAGGAATTACAGGATGAAAAGATTCTCCCGACGGCAAAGGAACTGTTAATGAACGGGGGTGTAGATGAAAACTTCTGTTATGTGTCGGAAGAAGAAATTTCGGACTTGTTCACTTGGCTTGTCCCGCAGGCAATGTCACACCACAATATGAACGCTGTCATTGATACTGCAAAGGAGTTCCGCTGTTTTGAAGATTTTGATTATCGGAACAGCAGACAAAAGATAGACCATTACCGTAAGTGGTATCACTCCCGCGTGAAAAATATCACGGTTGAATCTCTTGATGAACTCAAGGAACGGTACGCCGAAAGCAATGACGATATGGACTGGGATGTACACGATGAACGCAGCGATATGAATCGCACTGTTTTAGAGCCGGTGGCGGTAAATGAGTTTTTAGCTCCGGTGCGAGAGAAACAGGTACTATCACATCCAAATTGCCTTTGTGTGATTCAGATGAGTGTTGCAAACACAATGTGGTATTTGCACACCCACTTTGTATGTGCCATATCATGATTCTTGTGTGCCATTAAAATCACCTTTCCTTTCTTAGATAGTAGCTTGAACAACTCTATTCTAACAGAAAGGTGATTTTTGTGCTATAAGCACTTGCTACACCACCCGCGAAGCAGGTGGTTTTCTGTTTCAGGCATTTCCATTTTTCGGAACACGAAAAACTCCAATGCCTTCAACTGGCTAAAGCCAGAAAAAAAGCCGCCACAAAGTGACGGCCCAAATGCTCATCCGTTCTTAAGAAATCATATTCACGGGTCTGCAACCTTTCTTTTATTTGTCCTAAGGTCATGCAATTCTCCTTTTTCAGTATCATTTATGCCATTATAGAAGGACTGGTGAATGAAAGCAAACCAATTAGGGGCTGTGGACAAAAGATAGGTACAGATAAATGCAGACAGATGTGAAATAATGAAAATGTGTTCATGACTAAAAGTGAAACGAGTACCCGCACCTGCACTCAATCTCTCCTGTATTGTAAATCTCACCTTTCAGGCGCTTTATATGCGCCTTCCTTCCACATAGGGGACATACAAAATCCGCCTCCCCATATCCGTCGGTACCCTGCAATGCCTGCAGGGACGCCCTTATGAAGCAATATAGATTTTCAATGGTCATCTCCTGTTCCAGGTTGACCCCGCAACAATCTTCCATTTGTATACCTCCTGCCTTTTTTTATCATGATGCCGGGTATTGCTTGATTCAAATTCTCCTCTGTGGCAGGTCCCGGTCTGGGGCGGATTACCATATCCGGTGTATGCCTCCAAAAGCCAGTCCTTTGAGATACCCTCTTTGAAAATACCACTATGAAAATGCCTGCCGCAAACCTGACGGCAACAGTATACGCTCCTTTGAAAAATCCAGGAAGGATACGCTGTAAAATCCATCCTCTTCCTCGTCCGCGGCCTGGGCCTTATGCCAGATATCCAGCGCTTTTTGAACCGTTATCTCCACATCATGGTAATAATAGAGGTTAGCGCTGGTATGGGCCACAACGTCCGCAATCAAAAGCCTGGCATCCTGGTTCTCAAATAAAACTTCATTCAGATTGTCCTTTGTGATTTTCATATGGCTGCCTCCTGTATTTTATAGATTCTGTTTAACGGTTTTCCCATCTTAGGTTCCCGGAAAAGAACGTATGTTCTTTTATGCTTTCATAATACCACAAACATACGTTTGTGTCAAGACAGAAAACAGCGCCCGACACTTACAGACAGTAACCTGCAGGCAGTCATAAATCATGGCAATACGCGTCCCCTTTTCCTGCTGACATACAGGAATGTCCCGGTTAAACCATGAATCACTCATACATGGCAAACCTTGCACATATATTGTAAAAACATATCATATGAGGCTTTTATGCAAACCATAACCCAGCATATCCTGACAGACCAGATGGATTACCAGAATTCCGTTGTACTCAACTGCCAGATCCGTTACCCGCAATTTAATAATGCTTCCTGCAATCAGGAAGCTCATCAGACCATAAACCAATATTATGTCACACAGGCAAGCGAAAAAGGACGGTACTGCCGGACTGTATTGTATCCCCAGGCAACCGAAGAGGCAAATTACAGCCGTGACCGCAGCTTTCCATTTTTTCCGTATGAATTCAATGTAAGCTACGTGGTAACTTATAGCCAGGACTGTATTTTCAGTCTCTTTTCGGAACAGTATACCTTTACAGGCGGAGCTCACGGCTCCACGCTGCGGACATCTGAAACCTGGGATGCCGAATCCGGCAGACAAATGACGCTAAATGACTTTTATTCGGATAATCCTTCTTATATCCAGGATATCCAGAATTGGATCCAGCTTGAGATTGCGGAGAGACTGAAGGCCAATCCCGGTACCTATTTTGACAATTATCCCCAGCTCCTGCGCAATTCATTCCATCCGGAAAACTTTTATATGACGCCAGAGGGAATTGTCATTTATTACCAGCAGTATGATATTGCCCCTTATTCCAGCGGCATACCGGAATTCCTGCTGCCTTTTGACGCAAATGTATCTGAATCCTGAGTATCTGAATCCTGACAGCCAAACGAGCGTTTCCGGCCTTCCGGCAGCCTCCCGGAGGCCATAGCAGGGAAGCCATGGCAGTTCCTTCTGCCCGTTGCCTAACCCGGTCTGTGATGCTATAATTACATGGCAGAGGGACGGACACGTCCCCAAATCACAATACAGGAGGAGCTGCCATGAATTTCACATATAATCCAAATCAGATTGCCCTTTACGATGAACAGGACAAACTGCTGGCTGAAGTAACATTTCCAGATACTGCGGATGGCGCCGCAGATATTGACCACACCTTTGTGGATGATTCCCTTCAGGGTCAGGGAATCGCGGGCAAACTGATGGAAGCCCTGGCAGAGCATCTGCGTGCCCAGGGCAAGAAGGCTGTTTTGACCTGTTCCTATGCCGTCAGATGGTTTGAAAAGCATCCGGAGTATCATGATTTAATCAAATAGTCTCTGAGCTATAAAACAGTCACTCATGGATGCGGCACTGTAAAACAGGATCTGTTAATTCCGGGAAACGGCACAGCTTCGGCTCTGCCGTTTTTCTCTGTCCGCCTCAGAAAAGAACATATCAGCGGGCCTGGCAAAGGTTCCAAACTCACCGTACAGCGCCCGGCAGATGACCAGAGGTTCTCCTGTCCTGTATCATTATCCTGTATCATTATCCTGTGTCCATTTCTATATAAACCATGTGATTCCAAAAGCTTGTCTCTCCTTACCGGAGCCTCTTGTCAAATCATAGCTTTCACCTATCATCCTTTTGATATCCTTATCCGGAACGCTTCCATCCAGAACCACCGTATTCCAGTGCTTCTTATTCAGATGGTACCCTGGCCGTACGCCGGAATAGGCATTGCGCCAAAATTCAATCCACTCAGGCGCGCATTTCAGGTTAATGCAGACCTGTTCCTCCCGCCGGTATATCCAGGCAAATACCCGCTTATTGCCCCGGTGGCGTATGACAGTCCAGACTATGGCCGTATTCATTCTCCGCTTTATATATGCATAAACAGACAGCACATTCAGTCTCATATTCCTAGATTATATCAGATTTATTTCTATGAAACAAAACATGAAGCGTGCCGACGGAGTGTAACCTCCATCTTCACGCTCCATACCGCGGCTTTAGCTTAATACCACCTCACCATGGGCAGTTCATTGTTCACGCCCTTGCTCACCAGTATCTGATGAAGGTCAATGACCCCATTGTGGAATGCAGCTGCGCAGGAGCACAAATACAAATCCCACATGCGGACGAATTCCTCGTCGAACATGTCCTTTATCTCCTTTTCATGTTCCTTGAAATTCTTTTCCCAGCACAGCAATGTTTTGTTGTAATGGTTTCTCAGATTCTCCACATCCAAAATATGGAAGTCATGTTCTGCCATCAGGGATATGATTTCCCTGAGGCTGGGAATGACACCGCCCGGAAATATATATTTTTTAATCCAGGGATCTCCTGCGTGTTCCTTCTGGCTGCTGATGAAATGGAGAAGGAATACGCCACCCGGATTCAACACCTTGTCCATGCAGTCCATGAACCTGCCGTAATTTTCCCTGCCCACGTGCTCCACCATGCCCACGCTGACCACACGGTCAAATTTCATGCCGCCTTTCGGCAAATCCCTGTAATCCATGAGCTGAACGTTCAGAAGGTGTTCCAGTCCTTCCTCCTCTATGCGCTTTTTAAAACCGTCATACTGCTCCGTACTCAGGGTGATGCCGGTTCCTTTGACTCCGTATTCCCTGGCCGCCCTGATTAACAGAAATCCCCAGCCGCAGCCCACATCCAGAAGGCTCATGCCCTCTTTAAGCGCCAGCTTCTTCAGAATATAATCCGTTTTATTCATCTGGGCCTCATAGAGGGTATCCTTTTCCGACTTGAAATATCCGCAGGAATAGTTCATGGTCTCGTCCAGCCACAGCTTATAAAAATCATTGCCGATATCATAGTGGGAGGACACCTCCATCTTCTGGTTTTTCCTGGAATTCGAGGGATAAAGGAGCTTCCTCAGATGCAGGCGGTTGACAGAAAATCGGTCCATCTGCCCCAGGAAATGGTCCAGGGCCTCATACAGATTCCCCTCCACCTCCAGTTTGCCCTTCATATAGGCCTCCCCCAATGCCAGGGAGGTACTGTCCATCAGCTTCTTCACCGGTATAGTTTCCCTGATGTCAACGGCAAACATGGGATTGCCATGGCCTACCCGGTCTTCGTGGTCCTTCCATTTTACCAGAAAGGGATAATCCGTAAATCGGTTCAGAAATTGAACCATTGCCTTCTCTTCTAACATACTGGTATCACACATCCTTTCTTCCAGTATTATCCCCTTCTGGAAACAGAATATTCAAAAACCCCGGAGAGCCGAAGCCCTCCGGGGTCTGTCATTCATAAAATATTTAAAATCTGACCAAAGATTAGTCGTTGCCGTACAGTGTAACCAGCTTCTCTAAGTAAGCGTAACGCTCCTTAGCCTCTGCCTCGTTACGTGCAAACAGCTCGGCTGCTCTCTCAGGATTCTTCATAGCCAGGGACATGTAACGAACCTCGCCCTTTAAGAAGTCCTGATATGTCTCAAGCTTAGGAGCCTTGGAATCCAGGGTGAACTTCTTCTCAGCTGCCGGGTTGTAGCGGAAGTTGTTCCAGTAGCCGCACTCTACAGCCAGCTTCTCCTCTGTCTGAGCCTTGTCCATGCCCTTCTTGATACCATGGTTGATACATGGAGCGTATGCAATAATCAGAGATGGTCCCGGATAAGCCTCTGCCTCGGCAATTGCCTTAACAGTCTGAGCCATATCAGCGCCCATACAAATCTGTGCAACGTACACATAACCATAGCTCATGGCAATGCTGGCCAGGTCTTTCTTCTTAACGTCCTTACCGCCTGCAGCGAACTGTGCAACAGCACCTGTCTTGGTAGCCTTGGAGGACTGGCCGCCTGTATTGGAGTAAACCTCAGTATCGTATACCATGATGTTGATGTCCTTACCGGATGCCAGTACGTGGTCTACGCCGCCGAAACCGATATCGTAAGCCCATCCGTCACCGCCGAATACCCACTGGGACTTCTTAGCCAGGAAATCTTTATTCTTAACAATGTCTCTGCAGACATCGCAGTCAACGCCGTCCAGAGCTGCAACCAGCTTATCGGCAGCAGTGCCGTTCAGAGCGCCGATGCCAAATGTATCGAGCCATTCCTTGCAGGCTGCCTTCATCTCGTCAGTAGCCTTCTCGTTAGCCATTACGCTCTCAACCTTAGCCTTTAAGCCGTCTCTGATTGCGTTCTGAGCCAGTAACATACCGTAACCAAACTCAGCGTTATCCTCAAACAGGGAGTTGTCCCATGCAGGACCCTGTCCCTTGGCATTTACGGTGTAAGGTGTGGATGGTGAGGAGTTGCCCCAGATAGAAGAGCATCCTGTTGCGTTGGCAATGTACATCCTGTCACCAAACAGCTGGGTGATTAGTTTTGCGTAAGGAGTCTCGCCGCATCCTGCGCAAGCGCCGGAGAATTCAAGCAGAGGCTGTCTGAACTGGCTGCCCTTAACGGTGTTCTCTTTGAACTTAGCCAGAACTTCTTCCTTGATAGGCAGGGACTGGCCAAAGTCAAAGATGGCCTGCTGGCCAAGGTTAGCCTCAAGGCTTTCCATAACCAGAGCCTTGTTGCCCTTCATGCCTGGGCATACATTTGCACAGGAACCGCATCCCGTACAATCCAGTGCGGAGATGGTTATGGCAAACTTGTAGCCGGCCATACCTGTCATATCCTTCATCTTCATGTCCGCAGGTGCCTTAGCAGCCTCGTCAGCGGTCATGGCAACCGGACGGATTACAGCGTGAGGACATACATACGCACAGAAGTTACACTGGATACAGTTGTCCGGATTCCATACAGGAACCTTAACAGCGATGCCGCGCTTCTCATATGCGGAGGTACCGGATGGTGTGGAACCATCTGCGTATTCTGTAAATGCGGATACGGGCAGGGAGTTACCTTCCTGAGCGCTTACCTTTGTCTGAATGTTGTTGACGAAGTCAACTACATCCTTTCTTCCCTGGGTTACAACTGCATAGTCAAGACCTTCGTCTTCACAGTTCTTCCAGCTCTCCGGAACCTCTACCTTGTGCATGCCCTTAGCGCCTGCGTCGATAGCTGCCCAGTTCTTCTGAACAACGTCCTCGCCCTTGCGGCCGTAGGTTGCCTTTGCAGCAGCCTTCATCAGCTCATTTGCCTTCTCAGCAGGAATGATACCGGTCAGCTCGAAGAACGCGGACTGAAGGATGGTGTTGATACGTGTTGGGCCCATGCCTGTCTCAATACCAATCTTTACACCGTCGATGGTGTAGAAGTTGATGTTGTGGTCAGCGATGAACTTCTTAACCTGTCCTGGAAGATGCTTCTCAAGACCTTCCATATCCCATGGGCAGTTTAACAGGAATGTACCGCCGTCAACCAGCTCCTGAACCATGTTGTACTTGCGTACATATGCGGGATTGTGGCAGGCAACGAAGTTAGCTGTACGGATTAAATAGGTAGACTTGATTGGGCTGTGTCCGAAACGCAGGTGGGACATGGTAACGCCGCCTGACTTCTTGGAGTCATAATCAAAGTATGCCTGTGCATACATGTCTGTATTGTCACCGATGATCTTGATGGAGTTCTTGTTTGCACCAACCGTACCGTCAGCGCCCAGCCCCCAGAACTTACAGTTTGTGGTTCCCTCAGGAGTGGTAACCAAAGGAGCTCCAATCTCTAAGGACAGGTTTGTAACGTCATCCACGATACCTACGGTAAATGGGGACTTGGTTGTATTCCCGTAAACTGCCACGATCTGAGCAGGTGTGGTATCCTTGGAACCTAAGCCGTAACGTCCGGTTAAAACCTTAACCTGGTCAAACTTGCTTCCCTTAAGGGCGGCAACAACATCCAGGTACAGAGGCTCGCCGATGGCGCCCGGCTCTTTTGTTCTGTCTAATACGGAGATAACCTTAACAGTATCAGGAATGGCGTCAATCAGGGCCTGTACGCAGAATGGTCTGTACAGACGAACCTTAACAACACCAACCTTCTGTCCCTGCTTCATCATGTAGTCGATGGTCTCCTCAATGGTGTCATTGACAGAACCCATGGAGATGATGATGTGCTCGGCATCAGCAGCGCCGTAGTAGTTGAACAGCTTATAGTCAGTACCAATCTTGGCATTAACCTTGTCCATATATTCCTGAACGATTGCAGGAAGGGCATCATAGTACGGGTTGCAGGCTTCTCTTGCCTGGAAGAAGATATCCGGGTTCTGAGCGGAGCCTCTCTGGCATGGATGATTTGGATTTAGTGCATGCTTGCGGAAAGCATCTACAGCGTCCATGTCAACCATTTCCTTAAGATCCTCATAATCCCAGGTTTCAATTTTCTGAATCTCATGGGATGTACGGAAACCGTCGAAGAAGTTGATGAATGGAACCTTGCCCTTGATGGATGCCATATGTGCAACAACAGTCAGGTCCATTACTTCCTGTACACTGGACTCGCACAGCATGGCGCATCCGGTCTGACGGCACGCGTAAACGTCGGAATGGTCACCGAAAATAGATAATGCATGGCTAGCAAGAGCACGTGCGGAAACGTTGAATACGCCTGGCAGCTGCTCGCCCGCGATTTTATAAAGATTAGGGATCATCAGTAACAGACCCTGTGACGCTGTGTAGGTGGTGGTCAGAGCACCTGCTGCCAGAGAACCATGTACAGCACCTGCTGCACCAGCCTCAGACTGCATCTCTGTAATCTGTACTTCACGACCGAAGATATTGGTTCTTCCGTCTGTTGCCCATTCGTCTGTGGCTTCAGCCATAGGTGAGGATGGGGTAATCGGATAGATAGCCGCTACATCAGTAAATGCATATGACGCATGTGCTGCTGCATGGTTACCATCCATGGTTTTCATTTTTCTTGCCATTTTGATTTCCTCCTACAAATAGTGAATATGTAATGGTATACATGTGAGTCTGCCCTGGATCCGGGCATGTATAAACATGCTTCAACCCTATGCAGACTGACCTGTCTACTATTATAGCAATTATTTAACAAATTGCAAATGCTTAATCGAAATTACGCCAAAAAATACAATGTCAAATTTTAAAAATGTATAAAATGCAGCAAAAAAAGAGAAACCAATGATTCGGGTTTCTCTTTTTCTGTCTGCTTTTTTATTCCGGCTTCAGCGGCGCAATCACCGGATTATCCCCGCCCGGTCCGGCTGCCCCGTTCTCAGACGGCTGTGGTACCTGGGAGGGATTTGGCGCCGTCCCAGGCGCTGTGGTGGGCGCTGCCGGCTGGGTCACTGTGCCGGGTCCATTCTCCTGTGAACCGTTCCCGGAAGGTATGGAGGTTGCCTCATCACCCGGAATATAGCCGTCCGGCATTCCGTCAATGATTGGCGGTGTTGTCTCTGTGGAAAGGGTAGTCTCCTCAGGCGCCAGCACCACGCCGGTGGTGTTGCGGCGGATAACAGGGGCATGGCCCTTGTATGTGGTCTTATGGTCCTGTTCCCTGGAAATTTCCTTTCCGTCTTTATATACCACCTTGTAGGTAATCCATCTGCTTCCCTTGCTGCCTGCGCTCTTCTGAATCTCCACACCCGGCTCAAGGGTCTGGTCCTCCTCATAAGCAGGCGCCGGCGGATCCAGTTCCTCCACTTTCTCGGATACCAAATCCAGCTTGGTTCCCTCCTCCAGAATGGGAATTCCATAAATGGAAACCGTCATCTTCTGGTCCGCGTAGCTGGCCTTGATGCCGATGGATGTGCTGGAGGTGTTCTTGAAGCGGAAATCCGGCTGTTCCCAGCTCACCGTTGCATCCTGGCCCGGCGTGATATAGTTGGGCTCAAATGTATGGGAGCGTCTGAAGGTAATGCTCTCCTCCCCCAGACCTGACCTGTATACTGCATTGTACAGGGTGGTGGATACCTGGCATACGCCTCCGCCGATTTCCTGTACTACCTCTCCGTTGTTATAGGCGGCTGCTCCCTGGTAGCCCTTTGCTTCTGTCCTCTGTCCCACCACTGCGTTAAAGGAGAATTCCTCTCCCGGATGCACAACGGTACCGTTCAGCGCCTCCGCAGACAGCCTGATGTTGGTGTTTCGGGCCTTATTGGCTGTGGTCTTTGTGGTGAAGGTGCTTATGGTCTTATATTTTTCCTTGGCAGCCGCGGCGCTGATATCCGGCGCCGTCTCACTTCCCGTGGCTGTGATGGAAGCGTCGAACTTCTTATCCTTCAGGGCCTTCAGTATGTCTGCCGCCAGCTTCTCCTGGTCAATGGCAAAACCATGTTCTTCCCCTGCAAACACAAAAGTGCCCTTTTCCTTGTCGTAGCTGTCAATGGAACCGTTTTTGGCCTTTTTATTCCACTTGGCGGCACAGCTTTCCGCCTCCTTGGCAGCCGCCTCCTCCAGTCCGTCCATGCTCAGAGTATAACTCTCGGCTGGCTCCTGGCTGTAGATTTTCTCCAGCAGCGCATCCACCTTTTCCGCCGCTAAATTCGTCACATTATATGTATCTCCGTCATAGGTGACCGTCATGCTCCAGGGATATTCCTTCAGGATCGCATTTCTGGCCTGATTCTTGGACATGCCGGTGATGGCGATTCCATCCACCTTGACTTCCTTCATCATCTCTGTCCCGGTTGTCTCTTCCGTGCTGTCTTCCGGTTCGCTTCCCCCGGCGCCCTTAAACTTCATGGCCAGTGATATGAACGCAATAAGGATAATAAGGATAACTCCGGCTATGGCAATCTTCTTATAATCCGGCCCCTTCTTTCTCCTGTGAGGGCTGTTGCGCCTGGCTGTCTGGGCCGCGTTCATCCTGCCGGCCTGTCCTCCTGAGCGGTAGGAATAGGAACTCCTTGAACCGCTGCCCGACGAACTGCTTCTGCCTGTATTTCTGGACGCTGCGCGTCCCGTGCCTTTATCTAACCCCCTGCCGCGGCTTCTGGCTGCTGAGGAGCTTCTTCTGTTCTGATTGTTCTCTAACTGATTCATTCTATTCACCTGTCATCTCTGCCTATAAATTTATTCACAGATTGTAGTATAACATACTTTATGTAAAATGGAACCGTCTTTTTTGTTTTTTTCAGCCCAATTTTACTTATTGTGAATTTCATGTTACTATATATAAAGTAAGTATTATTAAATTATTAAAAATCAATTACAAGCCTTTTCGAGGTTTTTACATCTTATGATTTGGAGGTCGCATCATGTCTTACGTTGATTTACACGTCCACTCAAATGCATCCGATGGCACCCTGTCACCTGAACAGGTGGTGCATCTGGCCCATGAGGCCGGACTTTCAGCCATCGCGCTTACAGACCACGATACCACGGCCGGAGTTGACGCGGCCATGGAGGCCGGAACAAAGCTGGGGCTGGAGGTGGTGCCCGGCATTGAGGTGTCCAGCAGCTTTAAGGACCATGAAATTCATATACTTGGACTTTTCGTGGACACGGATTCTCCCTCTCTGCAGGCCGCGCTGAAGGAATTCCGCCAGCACAGAGACCAGCGCAACCAGGAGATGCTGAAACGCTTTGATGCCCACGGCATCCACCTTACCGCCGAAGAACTGTGCGCCGGGAATCCCGACACGGTCATCACCAGGGCACATGTGGCAAGAGCCCTTCTGGCAAAGGGTCTGGGGCCTGATTTGGACCATATTTTCAAGAAATATCTGAAGTACGGAGGCACATACTGCCCGCCCAAGGAATTTCTGCCCCCGGAGGCAGTCATGGAAGCGCTCTTAGACAGCCATGCCTTTGTGGCCCTAGCCCATCCCTTCCAGTATAAGCTGGGGGACAGGGGCACGCAGGAGCTCATCGCCTATCTGGCCGGCCTGGGCATGAAAGGCCTGGAGGTATATCACTCCTCCCACAACCGCCTGGAAAGCGCCAAGCTCCAGGAAATGGCTGCGCGCCACCATCTTCTCCCCACAGGCGGCTCCGATTTTCACGGCAGCAATAAACCAGATATTTCCATAGGGACAGGACGGGGCGGCCTGCGGGTCTCCTCCCTGCTGTTAGATGCGATAAAAAACACCCTTTAATCCCTGTTTTTTTATGAAAATTCATAATTGCCCTTCCCCCTTCGTTCTGCTATAATCATATATGTTAAAAAATTAACCAGCCTTTTCCATTTCGGGAAAAAGCTTACAAACACAGGAGGATATGCCATGAAGATTCAGAATATCACAGACGTAGAAAAGTTTTTCTCTGTCATTGACCAGTGCAAGGGAACCGTGGAGCTTGTATCTCCGGAAGGCGACCGCATCAATCTGAAATCCAAATTAGCCCAGTATCTGTCTATGGCCACCATCTTCTCCAACGGATATATCAAGGAATTAGACCTAGTTGCTCATGAGAAGGAAGACATCGAGCGTTTAATCAAATATATGTATCAGGGAGAATAAGCCTAAGAGAATAAGCCTAAGAGAATAAGCCTAAGAGAATAAGCTCCAAGCAGGCAGGAATACAGGCAAAGGCAAAGCCCGGAACCATTTGACAGGTTCCGGGCCGTTTTATTATTTCCAATCCTTATTATTTCCAATCCTTATTATTTCCAATCTTTATTATTTCCAATCTTTATTATTTCCGGTTTATTATTCCAAGTCTTTATTCCTGATGCTCCTGGTCCCCATTTTCCTCACTGACCGCCACGCATACAGGCTCACAGGCAGACTCTCCCCTGCCCTTTCTTCTGAGACGGGCATTGACTCCATCCCTTAAAAGCGCGTACAGAACGGAACACAGCGGAATGAATATGAGCATTCCCACAATTCCCATCATGCTTCCGCCCACGGTCACGGCCACCAGCACCCATATGGATGGAAGTCCCACGGAATTCCCCACCACATAGGGGTATATCAGGTTTCCTTCAATCTGCTGCAATACAAAGAAGGTAATCGTAAAAACCAGGGCATCCATGGGATTTACCATGAGCATCAGGAACACGCCCACTGCCAGTCCCACAAACGCGCCGAATATGGGTATCAGAGCCGTAAATGCAATCAGCACTCCAATCAGCAGCGCATAGGGCAGACGGATGACGGTCAGCGCCACAAAAAACATGGTTCCCAGGATCGCGGCCTCCACACACTGTCCTGTAAGGAAATTGGAGAAGGTGCGTTCCGTAAGGGCCATGATATCCAGTATCCGCCCTACAGCCGGTTCCGGCAGAAATGCCGCCAGCACCTTCTTCATCTGCCGCCCCAGCGTCTCCTTCTGCAGAAGGATATAAATGGCAAAGATAAATCCTATCAGGAATGAGGATACGCCGCTGACAATGGAAACAGCTGCCGAGAAGGTGGTGTTCAGCATGGTTCCCGCCCCGCTCTTTAAAAACGCGACCATGTTCTGAAACACTTCCTGCCAGTCCACTTCCAGCTGGTTCATATATTCCAGTATCTGGGGATTGCTGGCAAAGATGCGTTCCGCCTCATCGCGTACCCCCGCAAAAAACACAGGGATACTGCCTTGAAGATTCAAAAAAGTCTTTACCAGCTGAGGCGCCACCACAAAGATGACCAAAAACAGGCCCCCTGTAACCAGGAGGATGGTCACCACCAGGCTGACAGGCCGTCTCAGCCTGCTGCCCTCCCCAAACACGGGCAAATGCCTCTCGATATTGCGCATGGGCACGTTCAGTATGAAGGCAATGGCCGCCCCCAGAATAAAGGGCCAGACAATGTGCATCAGTCCGGCCGCCACATCCACCAGACGTCTGTAATTGATTCCCGCAACCACAACCACCACGGTAAAGACAATAAGTCCTCTGATTTTTTTAATTGTATCGCTATTTAATTCCATCGTACCATCCTTTATCATTCTGTCTCTTCCCGGAAGGCTGCCTCAATGGCTTCCCGTCCCGCCCGGAAGGTCCCCTGGACCATGAGGCTGCTGCCCCCGCCCCTGCCGCTCAGACGGCTGTTCAGGGCTTTGCTGAGAGCGCGCATGTCCATCTGGCTGCTGCCCAGGGCATAGTGATATTCGCCGTCCCTGTCATTTCCGGAACACACGGCAGCCACCCCGGCCCTGTTCTCTTCATAGAGAAGGGTGGCATACTGGCGGACCTGAACAGGTGTTAAATCCTCCTCAAATACAATGAGGGGGTCTGTGCTTTCCGGGAACTGTCCTGCCTTCAGGGCCACCAGGCTGCTTCCCAGCTTTCCAATCAGGAAATCCCTGTCCTGGCAATCATTTTTAAGCTTTTCCACTGCGTCCGGCACCTGGATGAGCTTGGCAGACAGCAGGTTGGATATCCTGATTTCATCCTTCAGCCTGTCCCTGTAATCCAACAGGGCCCTGCGGCCGCACAGCATGGACAGGCGGACGCCGCCCTTGTAATGAATCATGCTTCTTATCTTAATAATGCCCACTTCTCCGGTGTTTTCTACATGTGTGCCGCAGCAAGCGCACACATCCCCTCCAGGCACCTCCACAATACGTACCAGACCGGACAGTTCCTTTTTGCTTCTGTACTCCATGGTCCTGAGTTCTTCCTCAGTGGGATAAAGAACCTTCACAGGGACATTGGCATAGACCAGCTGGTTGGCCTCGTCCTCCAGCCGTTCCAGTTCCTCCGGCTCAATGACGCCGTTAAAGTCCACCGTCACCTCCTCGGTCCCCATGTGAAAGCCCACATTATCGTAACCAAAGTGTCTGTGCACCAGGCCGGACAGAATATGCTCCCCGGTGTGCAGCTGCATGTTGTCATACCGCCTCTGCCAGTCTATGATTCCCTCTGCCAGCGTCCCCTCCTCTATGGGCTGCGCCAGTTCATGGATCACCTGCTCCCCCCTCTCATGGACGGACAGCACGGGAATCCCGTTTAAGGTTCCTGTATCATAGGGCTGTCCTCCTCCTTCCGGATAAAAACCAGTCTGGTTCAGGATCACCAGCCAGGTTCCCTTCCCGCTTTCCTCACAGTGTTCCACCGTGCACATAAACGATTTTACATAGGGTGTCTGGTAATATAATCTGCTTTTGTCCATTCTCAAAGCCTCTTTTCCTTTTCATCTGCCGGACCATGTTTTTCCTATCTTTGTCGGAAAACGGTCCGCGCAGTATCGTGCCTGCCGACATTATACTATATATCCCTGCCTTGTACCAACAAAAAATTTTCTAAATTTTATCAAATTGTGGAAACATGAGCAAGCAGGGCTTCATATGATACAGTGTAATTAAACTTTATATGGAGGAATTAACATGAGTGATGTAGCAGCAACAAACTGCAGTTGTGACTGTGGATGCGGATGTGGAACAGGAGGCAGCGGATGCGGATGCAATATCATCTGGCTTATCCTGATTCTGTGCTGCTGTGGCGGCGGTGGCTTCGGACATAACGACTGCGGTGGCGGTTGTGGCTGTGGGTGCGGCTGTGGAGGAGGATGCGGAGATATTATCTGGCTCATCTTAATCCTGTGCTGCTGTGGCGGCGGTGGCGGTGGCTTCTGCTGCTAATTCCCACCTCTAAGAAATCCTTCACCAGAGAATCGAAGGAACAGGGAGTGCTTCACCACTCCCTGTTTTTTCTTGCGGGGAAGCCGGGCTTACTTGCCGGCCTCACCTGTCTCCCCAGGCGAAAAAGGGCTTTTCGTACCCCGGTTCTTACCCCCATACCCCTTTCTTCCCTGTCTCTGTTTTAAGCATTCCTCATCTATTTCATATACTGCATTTCCATCTATAATCAAACGGCTGTACATGGATTTCACTCTCCTTCCATACTTATAATATATGCAGTGTCCAGGCTTTGGCTCATTGTGCCGGAAAATAAGTGGCATGCAACAGGCTCCTCCTGCATAAATTGGAAGCAAAGAAAGAAAAGGCTGGTGGAAATACATGAATCCATCTGATGACTATAAACTAACCGACTTGGACTATCTCATAGGCGACCACCATCTGCAAATGATCAAGGCCTCCCTCCCCTACCTGGGCGTTCCCGAACAAAAGGCCATCTCCCTGTTTGTCAAAGCTCAGGAACTGAGAAAAACAATGGAGCTTTTTGAGACTGAGGAGGTGGCATCCATGGGCATCTGCTCCCTGGACCGTCCCCAGGGCAAAGGCTCCCTGCGCGACCTGCTGAAGGCCATACGTCCATATGGGAATCCCATGGAGCAGGATATAATTGACATGGCCGAAACCCTGATGGAAGGCCAGACTCCCATGGAGCAGCTGCGCAGGTTCCTGACGCCGGAGCAGCAATCCCGTTTTGAGACCATGGAAATGATATTCACTGCCATGCAGGCCATGGCCTGATACGGCCAATCACTGAACCCCATTACAGAAAGGACTACATAATTATGGATAACAGCTGGAAACAGGACCCCAGGCTCAAGGCCATGAACAAAGATAAGCTGGCCATGCTCACTGAATTTGCGGAGCGGATTGAACATTCAGACAAAAACAACCTGATGGAGGCATTCATGACCATTAACATGGAAGCCAGGCAAAAGGGCGTACAGTTTAACGACAGGGAGACAGACCTTCTGGTCAACATCCTCAGTTCCAGGATGCCTCCCTCTGAGAAAAAGAAAATTGATTTATTAAAAATGCTTTCCAAAAAAATGGCAGGGCCGCGCTGATGGCGCCCCTGCCTCTGCCTTATGGAATCATTTTAAGGTGAGTCATTTTACCCTGAATCATTTTAACCGTTCCAAATCCGGCGCAATCACAATCTTAGTGCGCTCTGTGGCTGACTGTACCAGCTCCTTTGCCCTTTCCTGGGGCAGGCGGATACAGCCCGCGGAGCCATTATCCCTGGATGCGGTAAAACAGTGAAGAAAGATGGCAGAGCCCTTTCCGGGCTCACATGCCTCATTATAATTCAATGCCAGGGCATAATTATAGTATGGGGAGGCAGACGCCATGTTCTCTGCGGAATTCCAGTTCTTTGCAACCTGTGAAGTATTGACCAGCTTGTTATAATAGGGACTGGCTGAATCATCCACCCAGTAATCGCCTTTTGCGATTTTATGGTAGGGCAGGATGCTGCCCGGATTTTCCCTGAGCCCAAAGGCCATGGTAAATCCATATGTACCGGAAGGCGTACTGCCGTCTCCTTCTGCCTTCTGGTCCGTAATGCCGTTTCTGCCTACGATGCCGGCCTCCTTCCAGGCCATCTCCCACGCTTCCCCTGACTTCTTATAATAATATACATCCGAGCCGCAGCCGCCGGTGCCCACTACCACCACCAGCTGGTCCGCATCCTTTGCTCCTTCCAGATTCTGGGGCTGTATGACTCCGTTCTCTACTGCCGCCCTCTTTTCCTCAGGCTCTGCTTCCGAAACAGCCATTACTCCCGGCCCCTGGTCCTTAGGGCCGGGGGCTGTCCCCGCGCCTGTGCTGCCGGCAGCCATGGCCGTAAGACTTCCCGCTGCCATCATGACGCCTGTCAGAACCAGCGCCGCCGCTGCCATGCCTAATGCTCTTCTTTCATGTCTCATCGCCGTCACCTCAATATCGTGTTTTGTCCATTTCCTATTATAACCTGCAATAACAGGAAATGTTATTTCTTTTTTCTTACATTTCCCGGAATGGAAACAGCCGGGAACTCCTGCGTAAAAATGCCTGTCCAGCCCATGTGTTACCGGCTGCGCAGGCATTTTGTCATCCCGCTGATATACGGGAATCTGATTTATTTACACACAATATTGATAATCTTTCCTGGCACGTAAATTTCCTTCACCACATTGCCGGTCATCTTCTCCTTCACCGCTTCCCTGCCCGCGGCAATGGCATCTTCCCTGGAACTGTCCGCGCTGATGCTGATGACGGCGCGTGTCTTTCCGTTAATCTGGACAGCCACTTCGATCTCATCGTCCTTCATGGCCTCCTCATCGCATTCCGGCCACTGTGCATGGAATACGCTGTCGGTACCGCCTAACTGCTGCCACAGCTCCTCTCCGATATGTGGGGCAAAGGGTGCCAGAAGTATCACGAAGGTCTTAAGAGTCTCCTTATCAATTCCGCCTTCCTTCCTGGCCAGCTCTATCAGTTTATTGTTATACTCCATGAAACCGGAAATCACGGTATTGAGGCTGAACTGGTTAAAGCGGTATTCAATGTCATACACCAGCTTATGACGCAGCTTTATCATTTCCTTGGACGCCTTCACATTCTTATCCTTGTTGTCCATCACCAGGTTCCAGAAACGGTTCAGGAAGCGGGATACGCCCTCGATGCCCCGGTCATCCCACTCCGCATCCAGCTCCGGCGGTCCCACGAACAGCTCGTAAAGCCTTAAGGAATCGCAGCCGTAATCCCTCACCAAATCGTCGGGAGAAACCACATTTCCCTTGGATTTGCTCATTTTAATGCCGTTCTTGCCGGTAATCATACCCTGGTTAAACAGCTTCTTGAAAGGCTCGTCAAAGTCAATGGCGCCGATATCGCACAGGAACTTGGTGTAGAAACGTGAATACAGCAGATGAAGCACCGCGTGTTCCACGCCGCCGATATACATATCCACCGGAAGATACTTGTCTGCCTTTTCCCTGGATACCAGTTCTTCCTTGTTGTGGCTGTCCACATAGCGCAGGAAGTACCAGGAGGAACCAGCCCACTGGGGCATGGTATTTGTCTCTCTCTTGGCGGGAGCGCCGCAGACAGGACAGGTGGTGTTGACCCACTCGTCAATGGCGGCCAGAGGTGACTCGCCGGTTCCTGTGGGCTGGTAGCTATCCACCTCGGGAAGCTTTAACGGCAGCTGGTCCTCAGGCACAGGCACGCAGCCGCACTTTGGGCAATGGATGATGGGGATAGGCTCGCCCCAGTAACGCTGGCGTGAGAATACCCAGTCCCTCAGCTTATAGTTGACCGTCTTATGGCCAAAGCCCTTTTCCTCAATCATGTAAGGCGCTTCCTTTTTAAGGACAGCAGACTCTAAGCCGTTCCAATCCCCGGAATTAATCATGATGCCGTTTGCCTCTGTATATGCCTCAGTCATGTTCTCGATTTCCTTGCCGTCCTTTGCGATTACCTGTACAATAGGCAGGCCGAACTTCCTGGCAAACTCAAAGTCCCTGTCATCGTGGGCAGGCACGCACATGATGGCGCCCGTACCGTAATCAGCCAGCACATAATCAGACAGCCAGATAGGTGTCTTTGCGCCGTTTAGCGGATTGATTGCATAGCTTCCGGTAAACACGCCGGTCTTTTCCTTTGCCTGCATACGGTCTACATTGGAACGCATGGATGAATCGAAAATGTACTTCTCCACTGCTTCCCTTGTCTCATCGGTTGCCAGGCTCTTAGCCAGAGCATGCTCCGGCGCCAGTACCATGAAGGTGGCTCCGTAAAGGGTGTCCGGCCTGGTGGTGTATACGGTAATCTTCTCCTCACGCCCGTCAATGGGGAAATCCACCTCCGCGCCGTATGACTTGCCGATCCAGTCAGTCTGCATCTTCTTGACCTTCTCAGGCCAGTCAAGCTTATCCAGGTCATTTAACAGGCGCTCTGCGTAAGCAGTAATCTTAAGCATCCACTGGCGCAGATTCTTCTTGGTAACCGTGGTGCCGCAGCGCTCGCAGCATCCGTTGACCACTTCCTCGTTTGCCAGTCCGGTCTTACAGGAAGGACACCAGTTAATGGGGAATTCCTTCTCATAGGCCAGCCCCTTTTTGAACATCTGGACAAAAATCCACTGGGTCCATTTATAGAAATCCGGGTCCGTGGTGTTCACTTCCATATCCCAGTCATAAATTGCCGCAATCTGTTTGATCTGGCGCTTTATATTCCTGATGTTTGCCTCCGTGGACTTAGCCGGATGAACGCCCATCTTGATAGCGTAGTTCTCAGCAGGAAGGCCGAAGGCATCCCACCCCATGGGATGAATGACATACTTGCCCTTTAAAAGCTGATACCTGCTCCAGACATCGGAAATCACATATCCTCTCCAGTGTCCTACATGAAGGCCGCTGCCTGAGGGGTATGGGAACATATCCAGACAGTAATACTTTTCCTTCCTGCCATCATTCACATTGATGGGCTTCTCTTCCCAGTTCTCACGCCACTTTTTCTCAATGGCGCTGTGGTTGTACTGTGTTGCCATAATCTCATTCCTCCATTGGTTATCTAAGGGGATGATTCCCCTTTATCCAGACAGCATACCGCCTCCCCGTGGTTTTTTGTGAAATATAAAAGCCCTGCGCCTCTACTGCTAGAGACGCAAGGCTGAAAATCCCCGCGCGGTACCACTCTGGTTCATGCTGTCTGACGCATGCGCTTAATCCTCTTATAACGGTAAGGTCTCCGTCCTGTCCTACTGGCTCCCGGTCCCCGTTTCCGGTGGTCCTTCCTCGTTGGGGCAGGCTACTCCAGGGCCAGTTCAGCAACCATCCGTCACCGGCTCTCACCAGCCGCCGGCTCTCTGCATCCATCCGGTTGTCTACTCTTCCCTATCTGCGTATTTGCACTGATTCTTAATTTAACATATTTCCCAAACAGTGTCAACTGTTACCCGATAAAAAATCCCCTGCCGCTGTCTCTGACCCATTCATTCTCACTCTCTGCTTCTGTGTATACTCACAGTGGATTCATTATACTACTGCGCTGTCCTGGATTCAATGAATTTCTTAACATAATTCTAACGGTCCCTTCTCTTGCCTTTCCGTTTGTCCTTATGTTAAGCTAAATTATGTATGTTAACATAAATAACGGACAACAGGAGGTAATTTATTGAATCAGAAGCTAAAAGAAAAAATCACAGAATCCTTATCATCTGTGCTGCCCGTTACCTGCATTGTATTAATCCTCGGGATCACCATCACCCCCATTCCCCTGGACCCGCTGATGCTGTTTCTGGCGGGGGCAGCCTTCCTTATTATAGGGATGGGATTCTTCACCCTGGGAGTGGATATGGCCATGATGCCCATTGGAGAAAAGGTAGGCGCGCAGCTGGCCAGGGCAAAGAAGCTTCCGGTCATCGTCATCGCATGTATCATCATAGGCGCCATGGCAACAGTGGCCGAACCGGACCTGCAGGTCCTGGCCAGACAGACACCGGCAGTACCTGACATGGTGCTCATCCTCACGGTAGCCGCAGGAGTCGGTTTCTTCCTGGCACTGGCATTCCTTCGCTCCCTCTTCGGCTGGAGCCTTTCCCACATCCTTCTGGTCTGCTACATCATTCTCTTCATCCTGGCCTTCTATATTCCAGGTGATTTTCTTGCTGTAGCCTTTGATTCCGGCGGTGTGACAACAGGACCTATTACGGTTCCCTTCATCATGGCCCTGGGCGTGGGGCTTTCTTCCATCGGTCAGGGAAAAAACGCGGACAGCGACAGCTTTGGACTGGTATCCCTTTGTTCCATCGGACCCATCCTCTCCGTCATGATACTGGGACTTCTGTTCCAGTCATCTTCCGGCTCCTATGAGCCCATGACCATTCCCAGCATCAGCAATTCCCAGGACCTTTGGCTGGCATTCCAAAGTGAACTCCCCCACTACGCGGCGGAAGTATTCACAGCCCTGTTCCCCATCCTGGCATTTTTCCTGCTCTTTCAGATATTTTTCCTGAAAATGCGCAAACGCCAGGTGGTGAAGATTCTGGTTGGAATGCTGTATTCCTACATCGGGCTGACACTGTTCCTTACAGGTGTAAATGTGGGCTTCATGCCCGCCGGAAGCTATCTGGGAAAACAGATGGCATCCCTTCCCTACCGCTGGATTCTGGTGCCCGTAGCCATGCTCATCGGTTATTACATCGTCAAGGCAGAGCCTGCCGTACAGGTGCTGAACAAGCAGGTGGCGGACGTGACCGGAGGAAGCATATCCGAAAAGACCATGATGACCGGACTTTCCATCGGTATGGCCCTGTCATTGGGCCTTTCCCTGTTCCGGGTCATCACAGGACTGCCTCTCATGGCCTTTCTGCTGCCCGGTTATGCCCTGGCCCTGGGGCTTTCCTTTGTGGTACCCCCGGTCTTTACCTCCATTGCATTTGACTCAGGAGGAGTCGCATCCGGCCCCATGACAGCCACCTTTCTTCTTCCGCTGTGCATGGGCGCCTGCGAGGCCCTGGGCGGCAATATCCTGACTGACGCCTTTGGCATCGTGGCCATGGTAGCCATGACTCCTCTCATCATCATCCAGCTTATCGGACTGTCCTATGAGCTGAAAACCCGCAGGGAGAAAGCTGTTTCCAGACATCCTGTGGTGGATATGAACCAGGAATTCATTAATTTAGAGGAGGAGCCTTATGAGCCATAAAAGCATACAACTGGCAGCCGCCATTGTAAACAGGGGAGCCGGAAACAGGGCGGCTTCCATATTCCATACATACAACCATGAAATACTGCTGGCAGTCAGGGGACACGGCACAGCCAGCTCGGCTGTCATGGACTGTCTGGGACTGGATGAGCCTGAGAAGGACCTGGTTCTGGGCCTTTCAAACAAATCGGACGCGGACCGCCTGCTCCATGCCCTTGGCCGGGAAATGGAATTTTACAAGCCGGGACACGGCATAGCCTTCACTCTGTCCCTTTCAGGCATCAGTCTCGCTGCCATGGACATTTTAAGCCGGCATGAAGACCAGACCGCCCCAAACAGCCACACCGCAGAACACAAGGAGGATATTTCCATGACAAATTCCCATTCCTATGAATTAATTGCTTCCGTCATCCACACCGACCTGTCCGCGCCGGTTATGGAGGCCGCCAGAAAGGCCGGCTGTCAGGGCGGCACTCTGATAAAGGCCAGGGAAATAGGTACCGATGCCGGCAAAAAGCTGTTCGGCATGACCCTTTCCCAGGAAAAAGCCATACTGCTGATCCTGACCCCTGCGGACTTAAGGCTCCCCATACTAAAGGCCATATGCGAAACCGTAATGAAGGAAACCGGAGAACATGCAGTGGCAATTTCCCTGCCCGTGGATGCAGTGGAGGGACTGGCCGGCTGATGATGGCAGAAAAAACCGCTTTCCTTTTAGGATGAATCCTTTATAATAAATATTATCAAAGGAAAGCAGGTGCATCGCAATGTACATTGGTGATTTACATATCCACTCCCGCTACTCCAGGGCCACCAGCAAGGAGCTTACGCCGGAGCATCTGGACTTATGGGCGGGAAAAAAAGGAATTAACATTGTAGGTACGGGAGACTTCACCCATCCGGCCTGGAGGGCGGAGCTGGCTGAAAAGCTGGAGCCCGCCGAGCCGGGTCTTTACATGCTTAAAAAGGAATATTCCTTACAGCGCCCGGCCATACTGGGCCAGAGCAGCCCACGTTTTGTTATCAGCGGGGAAATCAGCTCCATATACAAGAAAAACGGCCGTGTGCGCAAGGTACACAGCCTTATCCTTCTGCCCGGCCTGGAAGCGGCCGAAATCCTTTCCAGGCGGCTGGAGGCCATCGGCAACATACATTCGGACGGACGCCCCATCCTTGGATTGGACTGTCACGACCTTTTGGCCATAACACTGGAGGCATGCCCGGATGCCATCTATGTTCCGGCCCACATCTGGACTCCGCATTTTTCACTGTTCGGGGCTTTTTCCGGTTTTGATACCATTGAAGAGTGCTATGAGGAGCTGACTCCCCAGATTCATGCCCTGGAGACAGGACTGTCTTCTGATCCGGCCATGAACCGGAGACTGTCAGCCCTTGATTCCTTTCAGCTCATCTCCAACTCTGACGCCCACTCTCCCGCCAAACTTGGCAGGGAGGCCAGCCTTTTTGACATCCCCATGTCCTATGCAGGGCTCTACGGCGCCATTCAGAGGGGCGAGGGCCTTAGGGGGACCATTGAATTCTTTCCTGAAGAGGGCAAATATCATTTTGACGGCCACCGGAAATGCCATCTCTGCCTCAGTCCCTCCCAGGCCAGAAAATACAACGGCATATGTCCTGTCTGCGGCAGAAAACTGACCACAGGCGTACTTCACCGGATTGAACAGCTGGCCGACCGGGACGAAGATTTCCTGCTGCCCCAGGGACGTCCATTTGAAAATCTGGTGCCCCTGGGCGAGGTCATTGCCTCCTCCGTGGGGTCCTCCCCCTCCAGCGTAAAGGTTTCCAGGCAGTATGAGCACCTGCTGGAGGAACTGGGCAATGAATTTTATATTCTGCGCCAGGCCCCGCTGGAGGACATCAGCCATGTGGCCGGAGCCCTGACAGCCGAAGGCATACGCCATCTCAGGGACGGCAAGGTCCAGTGGAGGCCCGGCTACGACGGTGAGTACGGGACCATGTGTCTGTTCCAGTCAGCAGAGCTTAACAATGTGGAGGGGCAGCTGTGCATGACGTTTGATACAGAGGAAGAGGACCTATCGGCCTATAAAGCGTTATCCGGCAAAGCTGCCGGTTCCGGCAGCACATCTGGTTCATCGGCCCCCCACGGCACACCCGCCTCCCGCGAAACAGCCGTCTCAAATATCCCCACTGTTTCCATGCCTTCCTCTGCCCTGAACCAGGACCAGCAGCAGGCCGTGGAGTCCGTGTTTCCGGTGACAGCCGTCATAGCCGGTCCGGGTACAGGAAAAACAAAGACACTGGTTTCGCGTATTGAATACCTTATTGGGAATCGGGGCGTAAAACCTTCTGAGATTACAGCCGTAACCTTTACAAACAAGGCCGCGAAAGAGCTGACCCAGAGAATCCGCCAGGCGCTGCCCGGCAAGCGCAGCCTGAATCAGATGCAGGTCGGGACCTTCCACTCCCTCTGCTACCGGCTGTTAGCCCAGTCCGGAATAGAGCTGTCCCTGGCAGACCAGGGCCAGGCGGAAGAATGCGCCGGGGAAACCATAGCAGCCCTGGAACTTGCCTGCACGGTCAGGCAGTTTCTCACTGCCGTCTCTCTGCACAAGGCAGGGCTGTCCGCCCTTAAAGGCATCGAAGCCCAAATGGCCGATGGCTCCGCCGAGGAAACCGGCTTTACCCTGACACCGGAATCGGCGGCCCGGTACCAGCAGGCGCTGGACAGCAGGAAGCTTATGGACTTCGACGACCTTCTTCTCAACATGCTGCGCCTTCTCCGGCAGGAGCAGAGAGCAGAATACAGAAAGCAGCATTTTTCCTATCTGCTGGTAGATGAATTCCAGGACATCAACCCGGTCCAGTACCAGCTCATCAAGGCATGGAATAAAGGCGGACGGGAACTCTTTGTCATCGGAGACCCGGATCAGTCCATCTACGGCTTCCGGGGCTCTGACAGCCGGTGCTTCGACCGGTTGGAACAGGATTTTCCGGGAACCAGCGTCATACGGCTTACCGCCGGCTACCGCTCCACCCCGGAGATCCTCTCCGCCTCCCTTCCTCTCATCTCCCGCAATCCGGGCGGTGAGCGCAGGCTTGCGGCCATCCGTCCACATGGCGATCCGGTGCGTCTGGTGACGGCGGAAACCAGTCTGTCTGAGTCCATCTTTATTGCCAAGGAAATCAACCGCATAATCGGCGGCATCGACATGCTGGATGCCCACAGCCAGACTCCCGGCCTGCGGGATACTGACAGGAGCTTTTCCGACATTGCCGTCCTCTACCGCACCAATCATCAGGCCCGCCTGCTGGAGCAATGCCTGCAAAAGGAGGGAATCCCTTACGTGGTAGCAGGAAGGGAGGATTATCTGGATCATCCGGCTGTCCAGGGTACCATCTCCTTTTTCGGAGCCCTGCTTAAACAGTCCGGGGTAGATGGGGACACGCTGGCGCTCTGCAGAAAGCGCATTTCCCCTTCCGCTGATTACAGCGGCCTGGTGGAACGATTCCTGCCAAGACTAAAAAAAGACAGGCCCTGGAAGCTTTTGGAGGACTGGATTTCATACCTGGGACTGGGTGCAGACAGGTCCATGGACACCTTTGTCTGCATGTCCTATTTTCACAAGACCATGGAGGATATGCTGAACACACTGGCCTTTGGACAGGCCCACGACCTGAAGCGAAGCGGCCAGGACTCCCGCCCCTCCGATGCAGTGACGCTCATGACCTTTCATGCCTCAAAGGGCCTGGAATTCCCGGTTGTCTTTCTCTATGGCTTAAAGCAGGGAATCCTTCCCCTTAAAACAGGAAAGGGACCTATGGATCCGTATGAGGAACGCCGTCTTATGTATGTGGGCATGACAAGGGCCAGAGACGAATTAATTCTCACCACCTCAGAGGAACCCTCCCCGTTCTTAGAGGAGCTTCCCGAAGATGCCTGCCGCGATGAAAAGGCCCAGGCACCCGGCAGCGGGATGAAGCAGCTGAGCCTCTTTGACTTCATGTAAGCTTTTGAGTACCGGGACGCCGGCTTTTCCCTTCAATGCCAAAAGACCTGACGCATGCCACACAGATGGCTGCATCAGGTCTTTTCACATATTCACATATATCAGGAAACCGGAATGGCAATACCGGGCATCCTATCTCTCTGGCATAGGCACATAATCCATATTGTCGCCTACATACTTGGTTGCCGGACGCATAATGCGGCCGTCATACAACTTATTCTCAATATTATGGGCCACCCAGCCCACAACGCGGCTGCACACAAACAGAGGTGTATATAAATCCCTTGGAATCCGCAGCATACCATATGCAAACCCGCTGTAGAAATCCACATTGGTTGGAAGGGCCTTACCCTTGATTTCCTCCATTACCTCCTTGGCAATGCGCTCGAAACGGATGTAGAAGTCCAGCTCCCTGGTATGCTTCTGCTCCTTGGCCACCTCCATACAGCAGGCCTTCAAGACCTCCGCACGGGGATCGGACACCGTGTAAACAGCATGGCCGAAGCCGTATACAAGGCCGGAACGGTCATAGAGCTCTCCTGCCATCAGCTTCTCTACGGACTGGCGGATTTTCTTATCGTCCGCATCATAGCCGCCTGTTTCAGCCAGCACAGCGTCCATCATCTCCGCCACCTTGATATTGGCGCCGCCGTGGCGCGGTCCTTTAAGAGAACCGATGCCGCCGCATACCGTGGAATAGATATCAGTGCCGGTGGAGGCAATCACCACATTGGTAAAGGTGGAGTTGTTGCCGCCGCCGTGGTCCGCATGAAGCATGAGTATGGTATCCAGCAGATTTGCTTCCTTGGACGTGAATTTCTGGTCCTTTCTCAGAAGGCTTAAGAAATTCTCGGCAATGGAATATTCCGGATTTGCATAATGAATGAACAGGCTTTCCCTGTCATAATAATGCACCTTGCTCTGATACGCGTAGCAGGCAATGGAGGGAAGCTTTGCCAAAAGATTGACGCCCTTGACCAGTGTCTGGTATACGTCCGTATTATCCGGGTCATCATCGTAATTATACAGGGTAAGGACCGCGTCCTGAAGCTTATTCATCAGATTCTTACCAGGAAAGCGCAGCAGGTTCATTTCCACGAAATCATCCGGAATGGTGTAGCAGTGCCTCACCACATTGCAGAACTTCTCCAGTTCGGCTTTCTTCGGCAGATATCCAAACAGCAATAGGAAACAGGTTTCCTCATATCCAAAATGGCTCTCCTTCTTTCCCTTTACCAGGTCCAGTACATCCACACCGCGGTAGAGCAGCCGTCCGGGAATAGCCTTGATTCCTCCGTCCACCTCCTCATATCCCACAACGTCGGCCACCCTGGTAAGGCCTATCCGCACTCCGGTTCCGTCCTCATTCCTGAGACCCTTCTTTACATTGTACTCTTTATACCATTTGTTAGGAATATCCGTATAATTCTGCGACTTCCCATAGAACTGTGCAAGAAAACTTTCCTTAACCATGCGCCCATACTCCTTTCCCAAATATCCCCATCAGTGTCTGCCCCTGTTATAGTTAATCAGACAGCCGGCCTTTACAATATCCCGCTCCTCTGCCGTCATATCCGCAATATATAAATCCAGGGTTCTTATGCTGCTCCCCTCTTTTCCCAGCACATAAGCCTTAATATCCTTTAAATCCCCGTCCAGGGCTTTCCTTACGCCCGGAACATAAATATAATCTCCTACCTCAAAGCAGGGATCCTCCTCCATCTGGAAAGGAACCATGCCCCAGTTCATCACATTGGAACGGTAACGCTTGGTGGCGTACTCTTTACAGATATTGGCCAGGCCGCCGATCACTCTCTGGCAGCTGGCTGCCTGCTCCCTGGCAGATCCGTCGCCGGGTTTTACAGCATAAATCATGCTGCCCACTTCCGTGTCCTGAACCGTTACATTCTCATTGCCTTCAATGCCGCGTATGGCGTCAAAGAGCTTCTCCAAAGCAGGCTCCAGCTCCAGTTCTTTTGCCGCGCCATCCCTAATCCTGGCCTTTTCCAGATTATCCACTTCCTTGGCTCTTCCCACGTACTCCGGATCTCTTCTGGATAAGGTGAATTCTGCCAGGCCCAGCGGATTGGACCGGTAGGATGAGGTTTCGCCGGAGGGAATCAGCTCATCGGTGGTGGTCACAGGGTCCATGATTTTAGAACATACCTTCAGAAGAATGTTGTCAGCCAGAGGGCTCATCTCCGGCCAGTCCTTGATATTCGGTCCATAGACCAGCTCCCTTTCCCCATCGCCTTTGTTGTATCCCATGTATACCCGGTTTTTATAGGAAATGCCGTCAAATTCATACTCAGGCACATTGCCCCAGCCCTCCATCTCCCACGCGGAGGTAAGCTTTCCTCCGTTGGCTGCCGTAGCTGCAATGGAACGCGCATCCATCAGGGCAACCGCTGCCATCTGGCCGCTGCCCGGTTTGGAACCTTCCCTGTTGGGGAAATTTCTGGTGGTATGGCGGATGCTCAGACCGTTGTTGCAGGGAGTATCGCCCGCGCCGAAACAGGGGCCGCAGAACGCAGTCCGTATGATGGCGCCTGCGTCCATCAGGTCGGACACAGCCCCCTTCTTTACCAGGTCCGCAAAGACAGGCTGTGAAGACGGATAAACCGCCAGGGAGAACTCGTCGCAGCCGCAGTTCTTTCCCTTTAATACACGGGCAGCTTCCATCACGTTGGAATAGGTGCCGCCCGCACAGCCTGCAATGACTGCCTGCTGTACCATAAGCTGTCCTCCCTGAATCTTATCCCTCAAGGTGAAGGATGCCTTGCCGCCCGATACCTTGGCTGCTTCTGCCTCCACCATACCCAGTATGTCGTTCAGGCTGGCCTTCAGCTCGTCAATCTCATATGTATTGCTGGGGTGGAAGGGGAGGGCAATCATGGGCTTTACCGTGGACAGGTCCACGTATACGCAGCCGTCATAGTACGCCACATCCGCAGGAGCCAGTTCCTTATAATCCTCCTCCCTGTGATGCCTGGCCAGATATGCCTTCGTATCATCGTCCGTCTTCCATATAGATGAAAGGCAGGTGGTCTCCGTGGTCATGACATCCACGCCATTGCGGTAATCTGTCGTCATGGAAGCCACGCCCGGTCCCACGAACTCCATTACTTTATTCTTTACATATCCGCTTTTAAACACAGCTCCGATGATAGCCAGGGCTATATCCTGGGGACCGGTTCCCGGCTGCGGCGCGCCGTCCAGATAAACGGCTATGACGCCCGGATACGCCACATCATATGTATCCTTAAGCAGCTGCTTTACCAGCTCACCGCCGCCTTCACCTATGGCCATGGTTCCCAATGCCCCGTAACGTGTATGGCTGTCGGAACCAAGTATCATTCTGCCGCATCCGGCCATCATCTCCCTCATGTACTGATGAATGACCGCAATATGTGGAGGAACATAGATGCCCCCGTATTTCTTCGCCGCGGACAGACCGAACATGTGGTCATCCTCATTGATGGTCCCGCCTACCGCGCAAAGGGTATTGTGGCAATTTGTCAATACATAAGGAATCGGGAACTTTTCCATGCCGGAAGCCTTGGCTGTCTGTACAATACCCACGAAGGTGATGTCATGGGATGCCATGCTGTCAAACCGCAGCTTGAGATGTTCCATGTCACCGGATGTATTGTGGGCCTCCAGAATGGAGTAGGCAATGGTCCCTTTCCTGGCAGATGCCTGGTCCGCGTCCTTGCCGGTCAGTTTCTTTACCTTTCCGCTCTCTGATTCCGGTACGATTTCAGTGCCGTTAACCAGATAAATACCGCTGTCATACAATGATACCATTTCATTACCTCCTGGTGTCTGATTTTATGAAAAAGGGCTCGGCTTGGATTTCCGCCTGCCCCCTTACATTCGTTGGTTATTACTATAAAACAAAATATTCAATTTGTCCAGTATTTTTATTGTGGTCACCACAACTTTTGCATTGTAAATCATATTGACTCTGACATGTCCATTGCTGTCACATGCTAATACTTTATCATACGAAAGCGCCGGTGTAAATCACCAATTTAATATAAACAAGCCGCAGCATATGACAAAATAGACAATCATCCCCGCATTCAGAAATGCCGTCTTTAATGCTCTTCCCTTTCTCAGAGGCCATTGTCCCGGCCGGAAGGTAATCTGGCGCCGGTACATGATGATAAGGATAATGGCCGCAATGAGGCAGGCCAGCATGAAAAAGAAATATGCCAGTATCATGACAGAGGAAAACGCGGTCACCAGCCACCCCATGTCAATTCCCAGAATAGATTCAATCTGCCGTATAATCCACGGCCCCTCTGCCAGCCCCTGGGCGCCCTTTGACAGTTCCACGGCGATGACGCCGCCCAACAGGTTAAACAGCATATGGAACCCAATGGTGTATCCCACCTTCCCTGTCTTTGCGTACACGTAGGCCCAAAGAATTCCAATGCCAAAGGCATAAAAAAACTGGGAAAAATTGCCGTGGGCCATGCCGAACATAATGCCCGACATGATGATGGCTGCTTTCTGTCCATATCCCAGCAGCCGGTCCATGACCAGCTTTCTGAAAAAAAGCTCCTCCACCACAGGAGCCATGATGACCGTCGTCAGCAGATTGACCCACAGGCTGGAATTTCTGATAAGCTGGTCCAATAAAACGGAGTCAGGTCCCGATGGCCGTAAAATCCCTACCAGCCTGCCCAGAATATTTCCTGCCAGCCCGATTCCCACTGCAATGACAAAAAAGGACGCAAATTTCCAGAATCCCCACTGCTCCTTCTGGGGCGAACCGCACTTCGGCACAAGCTGGAGCAGTCCTGCCGCCGCCGGAAAGGCCACCAGGTACATGGGCAGGGACGACATAAGCATACGCCCCGTAAATCCGTAAAAATCAATGAAATCGCCCAGCAGGGAATTAAGCAGCCCCACCAGGACCATGACCGTCATCTGGGCAGCCAGGGTAATCAGCATAAAGGCCGCTGCCGCCAGCCCCACATGTGAGAACTGCTTCCTCTGACGCCGCTCCATGGCAGCTGCCTGCTCCGGGTCCGGCTCCCAGGCCGTTCCCCTGTTTTCATTTTCATAAATCATAGGCCATATCCCGTCTCCTTCATCAGATCTTATACAGTGCGGCTCCTGTTCTATGTGTCACACCGCACTGTATGGTAACTGCCAAAAGACGGTTCTTTTTAGTGTTGCAATTGCAACAGAAAAGTATTATGATAATAAATATCATATCATAAAAGATAGCAGGGTAAAAGAAACATGACAGAATATTTTCAGAAAAACCTATTTAAAGACATTTCCATTGACGAGTATAAAAAACTGCTCTCCTGCCTGGACGGAAGGACAAAACAGTTTAAGGCAGGCGAGACCATATGCGATTACGATGAGGGCTTTCATGAAATCGGCATTATAGGCAAAGGCACTGCCTCCGTTGTCCGCTATGAATACAACGGAGCCAGAACCATCCTGGAGCGCCTGGGCCCCCAGGACATCTTCGGCCATCTGCTGTCCTACGAGGGCAGCGAACATGCCGGTATCAGCGTTGTCTGCGACAGCCCCTGTGACATTCTCTTCATCCACTATGCCACCATCGGCTCTCCCTGCACCAAGTCCTGCGCCCACCACCACCAGCTGACCCAGAATCTGCTGGACCTGATTACGGAGCGGGCCTTAAACTTAAGCCGCAGGGTGGAGGTCCTGTCCCAGCGCACCATCCGCGAGAAGCTCATATGCTACTTCATGCAGCTGGCCGCCCAGGCCAAAGCCTCCTCCTTCAGTCTCCCCTTTACCATGGTGGACCTGGCCGATTACCTTTCCATTGACCGCAGCGCCATGACAAGGGAACTGAAACGCATGAAGGAGGAGGGACTGATTGAGATGGACAAGCGCTGTGTCCGCTTATTCCTTTAGCCTGTCCTCAAACCGCCGGGCGCTCATAGGGCGTCCAAAATAATATCCCTGTATATATTCCATTCCCAGTTCCCTTACAGCCTCATATTCCTCTTTTGTCTCCACTCCCTCCAGGCATACCTTCCTGCCCACATCATGGCACAGGTCGGTGATGGATCGGATAAAGGTGGCATTAAAGGGATCTGAGGTAATCCCCTTCACAAATCTTCTGTCTATCTTCACCACATCCACGGGGATGCTTTTCAATGAAAACAGAGACGAATATCCCACTCCGAAATCATCCATGGCAATTTTTACCCCAAGCTCCTTCATCTGTGCGATCAGGCGGAGGGTGTCCACCTCTGCCTTTGCCAGATATGTCTCGGTCAGTTCCATGATGAGCCTGGATGGATCCAGGCTGTTTTCCTCCAGAGCCGTCCTGAGGAAGGAGATAAAGTCCCCCTGGGAAAGCTGGAGATAGGACAGATTCACACTAATCTGGAAATCCGGCCTTGACCGGCACCACTCCAGGCATTGGGCCATGCCATGGCTCAGTATCCACTGTCCAAAAGGTACGATTAAACCGCTCTGCTCCATCAAAGGTATGAACTCTCCGGGAGAGACATCCCCATACTTGCCGCAGTGCCATCTGGCCAGGGCCTCCGCTCCGCAGAGCCTGCCCGACAAAGTGTCTGCCTGGGGCTGGTAATGGATGGAGAACCCCGCAAATCCGCGCTCCACGCTCTCACGCAAAAGCTCCATCAGCTCCAGCCGCCGCTCCCTGTCGGCCAGAATATTCCCGGAAAACACGGTCATCCGGTTCTTTCCCATGATTTTGGAGTATTCCAGGGAGTAGTTGGCCCTCTTAAAGAGCTCCAGATAATTGCCCCCATCCTCCGGATAAGCAGCATATCCCGCCGACAGAGTACAGAAGTATTTCTTTCCTCCGTATTCCTGCTGTTTGCAGAAGTTCTGCTGCAGCTTGTCAAATAGATGGGCCGCCTCTTTTGTGTCTCCGCCCAGGAGGAGGATGCCGAATTCATCCCCATCCAGCCGGTAGAGCATGGCATTGGGCGGAAGCATGGATGCCACCTTCTGGGCCGTAATCCGCAGGACCTCGTCCCCAAAAGACCGGTCATACAGATCATTGATATTTTTAAAGGAATCCATGTCCAGCACCATAAGGCCGATGGTGTCCATGCATTTGCGGTCTGCCAGGTATTTCTTTATATTTTCCTCAAATTCATATTTGTTGTAAAGGCCGGTCATATGGTCAATCTGGTTCTTTTTGCCCAGATTGCTGATCATGCCGGCAAACAGCTTAGGCTGCCCGTCCTTATCCCTGAGCATCTTTCCCCTGCACCGCAGCCATGTCCACTCCCCTCTTACGTTCCTGGCCCGGTACTCTATGTTGTGATACTCTTCTCTTCCGTCTGCTATACTCTGATTGCTCTCCAGAAAATAGGCCTCATCATGGGGATGAATCAGCTGCCCCCAAAATGCGGCTGCCTCCCTTACCACCTGGCCCGGCAGGCCGAATTCCTCCACCATGGCCTGGGGATAGCAAAATACCCCGGTCTTCATATTTCCCACAAAGATATAGTCGTCCGTGCTGGCAGACAGCGCTTCATAGAGGCTTCCGCCGTCATAATAAAAGGGGGCATCCCCGTCCTCATGTTTCTCCCTAAGCCTGCGCTTGGCACGCTCTATGTGATATTCTCTCTTCTGTATATACATCCGCTCGTCTGCCCGGGATATGATGTCCTCCACCGAGCCCATATCCCCAGGACAGACCTCTGCGATTCCATAGCTGAAGGAGACGTCATATTCCTGGAGCTGGCGTTTCCGTTCCTGTCCTGCCCTGGTCAAGAGACGCTTCATGCTTTCGTCTGCCGCTTTCATGTCCCGCCCATAAAATACCATGACGAACTCATCACCGCTGAGACGGTACATGAAGTCCAGCCTTCCAAGGCACTCCTTGGCTATGGCTGCCACGTACTGAAGAAGCCTGTCCCCCTCGCTGTGTCCATACCGGTCATTGACCGATTTCAGCTCGTTGATATCATACAGTACCACGGTCACCACCTGGTTCTCACGGCTCCCCTGCTCCAGGGCCCGCATAAGGCGTTCACTGCCTCCCCGGCGGTTTAGCATGCGTGTCAGCTCATCGGTGCGGGCCGTCTCCGAAATCTTGTCATATTCCGTCATGTCCACGGAATTCTGAATGTGGTATATCTTCCCCTTCCACTGAATCAGGCTGTCATAATTCCTGTATTTTTTGCCGGTCACAGAATTGGTCTCGCGCCAGACACAGATTTTATTGTCCCCCATCTGTTCCATCTGCCTGATTTTACAGTAAGGGCACCGTTCCTTCATATCCTTTTGCAGCACCTGCCAACAGACGCGGCCTTCCGGCCTTGTTAGCCCGAAGGTTTCCTTCATGGTTTTATTCATATAAAGGATTTCATCCGTTTCTACATCCGTTATATAGAAATTGGTGTCCATCTGGTCCAAAACAGCTGCCAGGAATGTATCCTTAAATGAGTTTTGCTGTTCTTCCATCTCAAAAAATCCTCTTTACTATATTTGAAAGCTCTCTCTTTATTGTAAACTCTTTCCAGATTATGTACAAGGGGAAAATCAAATAAAAAGGCGCCTATTCCCGGGTTTTATCCGGGAATAGGCGCCAGCGCACATCTTATTCTTCAACAACAGAGAACATATCTTTTCCGACTCCGCAGATAGGACATACCCAATCATCCGGAATATCCTCAAATGCGGTTCCCGGCTCGATTCCGCCGTCAGGATCGCCTACCTCAGGGTCATATATCCATCCACATGGATCACATACATATTTTTTCATTATCATTTCCTCCTTAATTATCATATCATTTATCTTTGTTTTAAATCATTTCCTTTGATGTCATTACTATATCATAAGTATTCCTGTTTTTCTGTGATATTTGCAACATTAAAATGACTTTTTGATATAATATTTAATTTGCCACATATTCCGGAAAACATGCATGGAAAAACAGCTGCCCAAACTTACTCCGGGCAGCTGTGGCATTTACTTTTATTCGCCGTCCTTGGCTGCAGCCCTTGCTTCTATCTCACGTTTTTGTACATCGCCGGGAGCCTGCTCATAGCGGCTGAATTCATAGGAATAATCGCCCAGGCCGCCTGTCATGGAGCGTAGGTCCGTATTATATCCAAAGAGCTCAGACATAGGAATATCCGCCTCAATGACCTGCTTGCCGTTGTGATTGGAATTCATGCCCAGCACGCGTCCTCTTCTGCGGTTTAAATCGCCCATGACGTCGCCTGTAAACTTATCCGGAACAGTAACCTTAAGGGAGGCAATGGGTTCAAGGAGTACTGGATTTGCTTCCATGAAGCCCTGCTTAAATGCAAGAATGGTGGCCATCTTAAATGCCATCTCCGAGGAATCCACCGGGTGATAGGAGCCATCCAGAAGAGTGGCCTTTAAGCCCACAACCGGATAACCCGCCAGCGGTCCCTTTAATACGCATTCCTGCAGTCCCTTCTCAACAGCCGGGAAGTAGTTCCTGGGTACGGAACCGCCGAATATCTTTTCCTCAAATACGTACGGTGTCTCCAAATCGCCGGATGGCTCAAACTCCATAATGACATCGCCATACTGTCCGTGTCCGCCGGATTGTTTCTTATGCTTGCCCTGAACCTTTACCTTCTTGCGCAGGGTCTCGCGGAATGCAAACTTAGGCGGGCTTAAGATCACGTCAACCTTATAGCGGCTCTGCAGCTTGCTGATTACCACATCCAACTGCTGATCGCCTATGCCGTATAACAGGGCCTGACGGTTCTCAGCGTCGTTGACAACCTTAAGGGTTAAGTCTTCCTCCATCATCTTAGCCAGAGCCGTGGATACCTTGTCATCCTCACCCTTGTTCGCAGCCTTATATGCCATGTATGTGTATGGTGTGGAGGTCTGCGGCTTATGGTATACAATGGGTGCCGTGCGCACAGCCATGGTATCGCCGGTCTGGGTCACGGTCAGCTTTGCAACAGCTCCGATGTCGCCTGCCCTCAGCTCCTGCACCTCAATCTGGTCCTTGCCCCGCAGGATATAGAGCTTGCCAATCTTTTCCTCCGTATCCTTATTTACATTATACACAACCGTATCGCCTTTAAGGGTACCTGTACAAATCTTCATCAGTGAATACTTGCCGATGAATGGGTCCACGATGGTCTTGAACACTCTGGCGGACAGGGACACATCGTCGTTGTATTTGGCGGTAAAGCGCTCGCCTGTGGAAACATCCACGCCGATACACTCAAAATGATCAGGTGACGGGAAGTATTTGTCAATGGCCTGCAGCAGAACCTTAAAGCCCTGGCAGTTAATGCCGGAACCCATCATGACAGGAACAATGTCCCCTTCAATAACATGGGTCCTCAGAGCGGTGGAAATCTCTTCCTGGGTAAACTCTTCTCCAAGGAAATAACGCTCCATATATTCTTCACTGGTCTCGGCAACGGCTTCAATGAGGGCATCCCTGGCAATGGTCAGGTTTTTCTGGACATAATCCGGAATCTCACATTCTTCATAATCACTTAAATTAGTGAAACGGCGTCCGCCCATCTTTACCACATTGACGAAACCTACGAACTTTTCATTTTCACGGATTGGCAGCTGGAACGGAGCAATCTTACGTCCGAACTTTGTCTCCAGCTTAACCACAAGCTCACGATAGCTGGCATGGTCATCGTCCATATTAGTGACGAAAATCAGCCTGGGCAGGTTGTACTTCTCGCACATCTCCCATGCCCTCTCTGTACCAGGCTCAATGCCTGCCTTACAGTTGACAACGATAATGGCCGCATCGGCAACACTGATTGCCTCCTCAACCTCTCCTACAAAATCAAAAAATCCCGGCGTATCCAGAAGGTTAATCTTAATTGGCCCGTCCTCTCCCTCATATTCCAGCGGAATCAGGGTGGTGGAGATAGAAAACTGTCTCTTAATTTCTTCCTTGTCATAATCGCTGATGGTGTTTCCGTCCGGCACCTTGCCCATACGTTTTGTAACACCAGTCAGCAGCGCCAATGCTTCCGCAACTGTTGTCTTACCAGCGCCTCCATGTCCAAGTAATACAACGTTGCGGATTTGTTCAGTTCCATATACGTTCATAAACTTCCCTCCTGTTCATTAAATTTAAGCCTATGCGTATATTTTACTAAATTTTTCAGAATTTTTCAAGCATTTTATATGATTTGCACAACATTCTTTTGAGGCTGCATGTCCAGTCGCGGGCAACAACGTAAAATCAAGGCAAAATGGTCGCATACCGTTTCATCTTATCCATACCTTTGCCTGTTGTCATTCTCTTTAAATATGCTATTATCTTTCCATGCTTCTGGATTAATTTCTACCTTTAAATCGCGCTTCAAGAAATCTCCATTGCTCCTGTCTTTCTTTATGTTCATATAGGAATTGCTCAATAGGACAAATTATATTATCATCCTTGGATGATTTTATTAGAGGAATTATTTCTTCGTAGGCAGATTTAACTCCTTCTTCGTTTAATAACCTCAATCCACCTTCAGACACTTTTACCGCATGGCATTCTCTGATTGGTATCTGTCCTGCCATAATTCCCATCGCAATACCTGCTTGACTGGCATATAGAATCATATCCTTTGACTCAGAAAATTTGTTCTTAAAGTATGCGCGATACATCCCTGAGACTGGACTTTTGTCTGTCTCCCAAATGATATTGTCCGAGTCATCAGTCAAAATAGCTAATGCTGTTTTGGCCAGCACTTTCCGGAATAAATCATCTCTCATTATGACACCTGCTCTCAATTTTACAGCCTGTCGGCCGCTTCCTTGATTCTCTTTAACCCCTCCATGACTACTGCTCTGGGCGCTGCAAAGTTGAATCGCATAAATCCAGTTCCTTCCTTTTCTCCAAAGGTAGTCCCATCGTTTAATAATACTCTGGCATCTTTAAACATAAAGTCCTTTAGTTCTTTCTGTGTCTTGAAACCAAGTCCGCGACAATCCATCCAAATCATAAAGGTTGCCTCTGGATTAATTGCTTGAATTTTAGGGATATGCTCATTTATGTATGTAACTGCCTGGTTCTTTGTCTCATTTAGGTAAGCGACGCACTGGTCTGCATAGTCATCACCGTGATTGTAACATGCCATCAATGCTACATTTCCAAATATATTTCGTCCCACACCTTTTTTATAAGTCTGTTGGTTCATCATTCTGCGGTAAATCTCTTTGTTATGTGTAAACCACGCAGCTGTGCGGAAACCAGCCACGTTAAATGTTTTAGCAGGATTGATAAAAGTTACAGAATGATTGGCGAACTCCTCAGAGATACCGCAAAACGGAACGAATTTATGTCCGTCATAAATAATGTCAGCATGGATCTCATCAACTCCAATCATTACATTGTTTCGTATACATAGTTCTCCCATCCTTACCAGTTCTTCCTTAGTAAAGCATCTACCAGTTGGGTTCTGGGGATTACAGATAAAAAGAATTTTCACTTTAGGGTCTGCTAATTTTCTTTCCAAATCCCCAAAGTTGATTTCATACCGTCCCTCTACCAGGTCCATCTCATTATAAATCAGTTGACACGTCCGTTATTTTTCACCAAATCCCTCAACCGGGCTTGGGAAATCTGTATCTGCTATCCAGAATGGAAGTACATCTTCTGGGCAAAGTGAAGGATCGTATTTCTTTGCATCAGTTCCTCTTCTCTCTACGCCTTTATCAAAATCATATATTGTTTTACTCATAGTGGACTCTCCTTTTCTTCTTTGAATAATAACATATTTTCATGTATTTTAGACAACTGAGTATGATACAACCAGATTACATATATACATTACAACTGCGGGAATAGAGCATCCTTTTACAATATCCATAATATCCAGTTCAGCCATACCTGATATGGCAATTACAACACCTGCAACGGGTGACATACAGCGTCCGATACCAGATGATAACTGCATCGGAAGAGCGATTGTAGCAGTGAATACTCCCATCTGAGCTGTCACATCCGGTACTAGCGGACCAAAAGCATACCATGAAGCATTACCTGAACCAAGAAGCATGCCTGCAAAGAATGTTATCATTGACATTAATGCCATGGTAATAATGGGAGCACTCTTAACAGCCGCTAAAGTGTTGCTTATGATTGTAATGCCACCTAACATTTTGATGGCTTCAGCAAATACAGCCGCACCAATCAGGATACTCACAACATTTGCAAATTGTTAAAATATACTATTTTTAGATATCAAAGGCAAGTTTTTATTCCATTTGTTTCGGATTTTACGCCGCTATGGCCTCCTCAGCAACCATAACAAGAGTAAGCTTATACCAATTTGCGGAACCTGATTGCAGTTGTCGTATTTTTCATCTTCGCTTAAAAGTGTAAAAGTTTAAAGTAATAAAGTATTGACATTTCTGACAGAGTCGCTTACACTATTACTGCATATGAATCATTCTGAAGAATACATACTATGGTCCATACAATCTGTATATTTGTAAATTTGCATAAGGAGTACTGAATTATGATTATCATTATGAAACCCAATGCTTCTGATGAAGCGGTGAAAAAGGTAACAAACCTGATTGAATCCAAGGGACTCACAGCCCATCTGTCCAAGGGTTCCCAGGTTACTATTGTAGGTGTGGTAGGCGACAAGACCAAGCTTTTGGACACCAACATCGAAATCAGCGAAGGCGTTGACAAGGTAGTGGCTGTCACGGAATCTTATAAGCTGGTCAATAAAAAATTCCATCCTGAGGATTCCGTGATTCCGGTTGGCAACACCCACATCGGTCCCGGCACCATGACAGTGATGGCCGGTCCCTGCGCCATTGAATCTCTGGACCAGCTTTTGGAGACCGCGTACGCGGTGAAAAAGGCGGGAGCCACCTTCCTGCGCGGCGGTGCCTACAAACCCCGCACATCCCCCTACTCCTTCCAGGGGCTAGAGGAGGAGGGGCTTAAATACATGAAGGCTGCCAGAGAAGCCACGGGCCTCAATGTAATCTGCGAAGTCACCAGCGCCCATGCCATTGAGTCCGCTGTGAAGTATGTTGACATGCTGCAGATTGGCGCCAGAAACATGCAGAACTTTGAACTGTTAAAGGAGGCTGGCAAATCCGGCACTCCCGTATTGTTAAAACGCGGCTTGTGTGCTACCATTGACGAATGGCTCAATGCTGCCGAGTACATCATTTCCGAGGGCAACCCCAATATTGTGCTGTGTGAGCGCGGCATCCGCACATACGAAGCTTCCACCAGGAACACCCTGGATATCAGCGCTGTTCCGGTCATCCGCCAGAAGAGCCACCTTCCCATCATCGTGGATCCCAGCCACGCCACAGGTGTCAGAGCCTATGTGGAACCCCTGGCAAAGGCAGCCATTGCAGTCGGAGCGGACGGCCTTATGATTGAAGTCCACCCCTGTCCTGCCAAGGCACTGTCCGATGGTCCCCAGTCTCTGACCTTTGATGCCTTTGAGCAGCTGATGAAGGACCTGGCTCCTTACGCAGAGCTGTCAGGACGGACCTTTAAGGCACAGTAACAGACTTTACGGCACTCTCACTTCAGGGAGTGCTTTTACATATGCCCGATGCGCGTCCCCGGCCGTTACGGCATCCGCTTTTAATATCCTAAATACGGCGCATCCGGTTCCCGCATTTACAGGAGGAGATACCAATATGGAAAAAATAACCATGACCGATTCCACCATCGCATTCATCGGACTGGGGCTTATAGGCGGCTCCATTGCCCGGGCTATCAGAAAAACACGGCCGGATATCCGCATCATGGCTTACATGCGTTCCCGCTCCCGTCTGGAGCAGGCCCGGCAGGAAGGAATCGTGGATGTGATTCTGGATGGAATTGATGAGAACCTGCGTGAATGCGACCTTATATTCCTCTGCACCCCGGTGGAATACAACGCGGGCTATCTCTCCGCCATACGGCCCTACCTGAAGCAGGGCGCCCTGATTACAGACGTGGGAAGCACAAAATGCGGCATCCATGAGGAAATCAGACGCCAGGGCCTGGAATACTGCTTTGTGGGCGGCCATCCCATGGCTGGCTCGGAAAAGACCGGCTATGAGAACTCTACGGACCATCTCCTGGAAAATGCCTACTACATCGTCACTCCTCCTGAGGGAAAGAACAGTTCCCACCCGCAGGCTTTAAGCCCCAATGCAGAACGCATCATGGCGGTGGCTAGGACCATCGGTGCCATTCCCCTTGTTCTGGATTACAGGGAACACGACAAGGTGGTGGCTGCCATCAGCCATCTCCCCCATCTGGTGGCTTCCAGCCTTGTGAATCTGATTAAGGACCACGACACAGCAGACGGCACCATGAAGCAGGTGGCAGCAGGCGGTTTTAAGGATATCACCCGAATTGCATCTTCCTCCCCTGAGATGTGGGAACAGATATGCATGACCAATGTGGAGCCAATATCGGACATCCTGGAGGCATACATCGCATCTTTAAACAAGGTGCTGGAGGAAATCAGAGAACATAAGGGACAGGATATATACAGGCTGTTTGAGACCTCCCGTGATTACCGCAATTCCATTACAGACAAGGCCAAGGGATCCGTGGAACCGTCCTATGAGTTCACCGTGGATGTAAGCGATGAGGTGGGCGCCATTTCCACCATATCCGTCATCCTGGCCGCCAAAGGCATCAGCATTAAGAATATCGGTATCAACAACAACCGCGAACGTGGTGAGGGGGCACTGAAAATCGCCTTCTATGACGAGGCTTCCATGGAAGCCGCATGGCAGAGGCTGGACAAATACAAATACGAGATGTTCCGCATGTAATCCGGAGAGAAAGGTCAGGTAACAGATTATGGAATTGAAAAGAGCATCCCATTTAAAGGGAGAAATCAGGGTCCCCGGAGATAAATCCATCTCCCACCGGGCCGTCATGTTCGGCTCCATTGCAGAAGGGCTTACGGAGATACACAATTTCCTCCAGGGAGCGGACTGCCTGTCTACCATTGCATGTTTTGAGAAGATGGGCATTGATATAGAAAATAAGGGCGGACAGGTGCTGGTCCACGGCCACGGACTGCACGGGCTGAAAGCACCCCGGGAAATCCTGGACTGCGGAAACAGCGGCACTACCACACGTCTCATATCCGGAATCCTCTGCGCCCAGGAATTTGACGTAACTCTCACAGGTGACGAATCCATCTGTAAGCGGCCCATGAAGCGTATTATGGACCCCCTTACCATGATGGGCGCCCATATTACCAGCATAAAAGGCAATGGCTGTACTCCCCTGCGCATCAAGGGAGGCCCGGTCCACGGCATCCACTATGACTCCAGGGTAGCTTCCGCCCAGGTGAAATCCGCCATTATGCTGGCTGGTTTATATGCAGACAGCCCCACCAGCATAACCGAACCGTATGTGTCCAGAAATCATTCTGAGCTGATGCTGCGGCTCTTTGGCGCCCAGGTATCCACCGAAGGAACCACGGCAGTCATAAAGCCTGCCAGTGAACTCCATGGCAATCAGGTCATGGTTCCGGGAGATATCTCTTCTGCCGCCTATTTCATCGCCGGAGGCCTTATGGTGCCCGGCTCGGAAGTTCTGATACGCAATGTGGGCATCAACCCTACCAGGGACGGTATCCTGCGTGTATGCCGTGATATGGGAGCGCACATTGAACTGCTGAATGTAAGCGGAGGAACAGGAGAGCAAACAGCCGATATCCTTGTACGCCACGGCAGTCTTCATGGAACCGTCATAGGCGGCGCCGTCATACCTACCCTGATTGACGAGCTTCCTGTCATCGCATCCATGGCCTGTCTAGCAGAGGGTGAGACCATAATCCGGGGTGCCGGAGAGTTAAAGGTAAAAGAGTCCAACCGGATTGCGGTCATGGTCCAGGGACTGACTGCCATGGGCGCTGACGTGACCGAGACAGAGGATGGAATGATTATCCGGGGCGGCGCTCCTCTCCACGGAGCTGTCATCGACAGCCGCAAAGACCACCGTATTGCCATGACATTTGCTGTCACTGCGCTGTGTGCGGATGGCATCACAGAGATAAAGGACGCTGACTGTGTCAATATATCCTATCCCGGCTTTTACAGCGATTTAAAAAGGCTGGCGCAGGGTTAGGCTGAAACCGCATCCGCTCCGGCTCATTCCGGGGATGGATGCGGTTTTGTTTTGATGATACGGTACTGCGCGCTGTCCGCTGACTCCTGTCATTTTGCCAATTCACAGAGCTTTGCGCTGTGGTCCGCCACCACGATTTTAAGGAGCTTGATATCGTTCTCCATGGCAGTCTGCTTCTGCTCTGACTCCTGATACCGCCTGGCGGCAGGTACATAGTTCTCAGCCAGAAGCTGGATATTGGGTATCAGCTGGTTTTCAATGATTTTGGATGTCCGTTCCTGCTGCTTCCTGATATCTTCGATGTCCGCCTCTACACGGCCCATCCTGTCTGTCAGCGAGAGGACCTGTTCCTTCAGGATGGTGATGTCAGCACGGATTGGAGCCAGTTTTTCATCCAGCTTCCGCTCCAGTTTTTCATCCAGCTTCTGTTCCAGTTTTTCATCCAGCTTTTGTTCCAGCTTCTGCTCCAGCTTTTCCTCCAGTTTCTGTTCCAGCTTCTGTTCCAGCTTTTCCTCCAGTTTCCTATCCAGCTTTTCCTCCAGCTTTTCCTCCAGTTTCCTATCCAGCTTTTCCTCCAGCTTTTCCTCCAGTTTCCTATCCAGCTTTTCCTCCAGCTTCCTATCCAGCTTTTGTTCCAGCTTTTCCTCTAACTTTTCTTCCAGCGTTTGTTCCATCGCCAGTTTTAGCTTTATCTCCAGCCTCTGCTCTGACTGTATCAGTTTCTGTTCCAGTTTTTTCTCCAGCTTATCATCCATCATACCGGATATAGCCAACAATAAATCTTGATTATTCAACAATTCCACTCCTCCCTCTTTCTTTTTATTATAATCATTTTTCGAGGCCGATTCAATATGTATCTCTGTTTCCGGCCTCACTGGTTTCGCTGCCGGATCGTCGCCATTGGCTTGTTCTTATGGGCATCACCTGTCCTTCCTGTGTATTCCCTGTGTCTTTTCTGTGTGATTCCAAATATGAGTTTGATGTGATTTCAGCAGCCGAAAGGGCCGGACGGAATAAGATTCCTAAACTGCATCTTAGGATGCAGCAGATTGCCGGAATACCTGAATTATCCAGCAGAAGTAAATTCACTTTAGCAAAAAAGGGAACCCGTGTCAAGACCCAATGTCATTAAGTTAAGATGGCAAGAACCAGGCTCTCTATATTAGAAATGGTAGATAAAAAGAATAGAATTTTTGAAGGCAGATGCAAATCTGCCTTTTCTGTGTTACCTGCAAATAGAAAAAAGGCAAAAGAAATGAATCTTTAACCTTTTTTCAAAACCTACCCCAGCGCTACATCCAGTATCATCATCACCACAAACCCAACGGCAAATCCAATGGTTGCCACATTGGAATGCTCTCCTTCGGCTGACTCCGGAATCAGTTCCTCCACTACCACGTAAATCATGGCGCCTGCCGCAAAGGACAGGAAGTATGGAAGAACCGGGCCTAAAAACTCAGCCAGCACCAGCATAAGGACAGCGCCTATGGGCTCCACCACGCCTGAAAGCGTGCCGTAAATAAACGCCTTCCCCTTCCCGGCCGCTTCCTTAAGAGGCAGGGATATGATGGCTCCCTCCGGGAAATTCTGTATGGCAATACCCACGGACAGGGCCAGCGCGCCCGCCAGGGTGATCGTCCCGTTCTGTGACAGAAGCCCTGCAAACGCAACGCCCACTGCCATTCCCTCCGGTATGTTGTGAAGGGTCACCGCCAGCACCAGCATGGTACTCTTTTTCCAGCTGCTCTTCGGTCCTTCCGGCTGCTCTGTATCAATGTGCAGATGAGGTATTATCTCATCCAACAGAAGCAGGAAACCAATTCCCAAAAGAAAACCCACGGAAGCAGGGATGAATGCCAGCTTGCCCATGTGCCCGCTCATGTCCATGGACGGAATCAAAAGGGACCAGACAGAAGCCGCTACCATTACACCTGACGCAAATCCCAGAAATGCCTTCTGGACGCTGGGCTTCAATGCGTTTTTCAGAAAGAACACACAGGCTGCCCCTGCCGTGGTCCCGATAAAGGGAATCATGATTCCCGCAAATATACCGCTCATCTCAATACACCTCTGTCATCTCCTGAGCCCCGGCCCTCTCTTCTACAGGAATCCTTTGAGCTTCAGATAGTCTTTTATCAGTTGAATCATCTGGTCATAATCAATCCGGCTGGCATTGATGGGAAGATCATAATTTTCCATATCCATCCACTCCCTGCCGGTAAAGTAGCGGTGATACTCCGTCCTCTCCTTATCAATCCGTCTCATCCTGCGGAGAGCTTCCGCCTCATCCACCTTATCCACGTCCATGACCCTGCGGATTCTGGTGACCGTATCCGCATACACAAAGATGCGCACCAGATTATCCATCTGGTCCTGAAGCACATAGTTGCCGCAGCGGCCTACGATAATACATGTCTCAGAGGCTGCCAGTCCGCGGATGACCGATGACTGGAAACGGAACAGGTTCTCCGGCGAAGTAATGTTTGGGCCGTCCTTATCCGGTTCTGTCAGCTCCGGCTTCATGCTGGTCACTATACGGTACAGCAGATTGTTTCCTGCCCTTTCATCAGCCAGCCTGAAGTACTGCTCCCCTATGGCGCTGGTCTCAGAGGTCATCTTAAGTATCTCTTCATCGTAGAAATGAATGCCCAGCTCCTCGGCCAGGCGTTTGCCTGTCAGGCGGCCGCCGCTTCCGTACTGGCGTTCAATGGTAATTACAAAATGCTTGTCATTCATATTGAGTATCCCCCTTATTCCTAATCCACAGCCGTGCCCATGACAGGGCCGTGGCCGCTTTCACGTCTATACAATGTCTATATGGCACATCCCCATGGCGCTGAGGGCATTGTGATGGCTTTGAGGCGTTACCCCCGCGCAGCAGGCCCCATCCACCTGTATGGATGTATCAGGAACCGCTGCCTTGAGCAGCATGGCGTTGGATATGACGCAGATATCCGTGCACAGGCCCACCAGCTCCACAAAATCATACTGTCCCCCGGCCGCGTAATCCGCCAGTTCCCTGCTTCCAAAGGTATGCTTCTCAAAACGGGTCCCTGAAATTCCCCTGAGCTCCGGTATCAGTTCCCAGCCCGGCGTTCCCTTGACGCAATGGACCACCGGAAGCTTTCTCCCCTCCATGGTATCCATATAATCGTCAAAATGGGTGTCCAGGGTAAATACCACCTCGTCTCCCGCATCCTGGTACGCCTTTATCTTATCCAGCACATGAGGGACAATGGCCTGGGCCTCAGGACTGCCCAAAGCTCCATCCACAAAATCCTTCTGCATATCCACCACCACAAGTAACCGGCTCATAGAACTTTCCTCCTTGTTGCGAACACGTTTTATTGTAAACACCTTTGTTTGGAACCCAAAATGTTCCTTTCCACACCTACAGTCTACCACATTTCATCAACCAATAAAAGTTCTTTTACACTTTTGTGCGACATTACATGACTTTATATGAATTTTCAAAACACTCTTGACAAATTCATTTTATTGTATTAAGATACGGATTAATAAAATAAACCGTAGAGAAAGAGGAGTACGCTATCAAAGCTTTAACACAGAGAGCCGCAGGCGGTGGGATTGCGGTATAGGGCTGGCAGCTGAATGGACTTTTGAGGGCGGTCTTGAGGGATTGTATCATCTGTAGGGACCGACGGATTCCGCAACCGTTATACATGCGGCGCATATGTTGGTATGTGTAAAGTGGACTTTTTAGTCAATTTGAGTGGCACCGCGGATTTCATTCGTCTCAATCGTAGCATAGGCTATGATTGGGACTTTTTTATTCCGGCTTTATTCAACAGCACCCCGTCAGAAAGTCCCTTATCCAACGACATTTTTTATCATCCAAATATAGTTTAAAAACAGGAGGAAACAAGATTATGAAAAAAACAATTGCAATGCTATTAACCGCGGCTTTAAGCGCATCCCTCTTATCAGGCTGCGTCTCCACTGCCCAGAACACCACCGCGGCCCAGTCCGCTGAAACCTCGTCCGCTGATACATCCTCAGCCGACGGTTCATCCGCTGACAAGACCGGTAAGTCCACGGCAGAATCTTCTGCTGACAGCGCTTCCTACACCATCGGAGTGGGACAGTTTGCAGAGCATGGTTCTCTGGACAACTGCCGCGAAGGCTTCATGGCCGGCCTGGCAGAGGAAGGCATCGAGGAGGGCGTGAACCTGACCGTGCTTTATGATAATTCCCAGGCTGACGGCGGTACGGCCAGCCAGATTGCAACCAATTTCATCGGAAAGGGCGTGGACCTGATGTGCGGCATCGCAACTCCCATGGCGCAGGCAGAGTACGGCGTGGCTAAGAAGTCAGACATTCCTGTTATTTTCACTGCTGTAACCGACCCCGTAGCCGCAGAGCTGGCCAATGCGGACGGCACTCCGGCAGGCGAGGTTACGGGCACCAGCGATAAACTTCCCGTGGAGGCTCAGCTCAAGATGATCCGTGAGATTCTTCCGGAAGCAAAAAATATCGGCATCATGTACACCACCAGCGAAGTGAATTCTGAATCCGCCATTGCCGAATACAAGGAACTGGCTCCCCAGTATGGTTTTGAAATCGTGGACACGGGCATCTCCTCTTCCGCTGATATCGCCCTGGCTGCCGACACCCTTATAAACAAGGTGGACTGCATCACCAACCTGACCGACAACACGGTAGTTGCCTCCCTTCCCGTTATCCTGGATAAGGCTGCCGCCAAGAATATCCCTGTATTCGGCAGTGAGATTGAGCAGGTGAAGATTGGATGCCTGGCTGCCATGGGGCTGGACTATATCGAACTGGGCAGGCAGACAGGAAAGATGGCCGCACAGGTACTGCGCGGCGAGAAAAAAGCCAGTGAAATGAATTACGAAACCATCAAGGAAGCCGCCTTCTACGGAAATACACGGGTGGCCGGGAATCTGGGCATCACACTGCCGGAAGATTTGACCAAAAATGCAGCTGAGCTGTTCACTGAGATTGCCCAGTAAAGCTCTGTCATTATTATCTGGAGGAACATCATGACAACGATTATTTTAGGTATCTTTGAAGAAGGCCTGGTGTACGCCATCATGGCCCTGGGCGTATACATCACATACCGTATTCTGGATTTTCCGGATCTGTCCGTGGACGGGACCTTCCCTCTGGGAGCCGCATTTACCGCTACCGGCATAGCCGGAGGTTTCATCCATCCGGCTGTGGCCCTCCCCCTCTCCTTTCTTTTGGGAGCCGTGGCGGGCTGTGTCACCGGACTTATCCATGTCAAGCTGAAGGTACGGGACCTGCTGTCGGGAATCATTGTCATGACCGCCCTCTACTCCATTAACTTAAGGGTTGCGGGCAAGTCCAACCTGCCCATTTTCAGCAAAGATACGATTTTCAGCAATCCCTGGCTGGAGCGCACTATCCCCCAGGCCCTTAAGCCCTATACAGTGACCATCATCCTTCTGGCAATCGTCCTTATCTGCAAGCTGCTCCTGGACGCTTACCTGAAAACCCGGTCCGGCTATCTTCTCAGGGCTGTGGGCGACAATGATCTGCTGGTCACCTCCCTGGCCAAGGATAAGGGCATGGTGAAAATTATCGGCCTGGCCATTGCCAATGGATTTGCAGCCCTGGCCGGCAGCGTGTACTGCCAGCAGAAGGGATTCTTTGAGATTTCCACCGGAACAGGCACGATTGTCATCGGCCTGGCCAATGTCATCATAGGCACTCAGCTGTTCAAACGGTTCGGCTTCGTGAAGTCCACCACGGCTGTTATTATAGGTTCCATCATCTACAAGGCATGCGTATCCCTGGCCCTGCTCTTAGGCGACTTAAGGCTTACCTTTGGAAGCATTACTGTCTCCTTCCCTGTGACGGCCTCGGACTTAAAGCTGATTACATCCATTTTATTCCTCATCATCCTGGTGGCAAGCTCCTCCAGGGGAAAGAAGGTAAAGAGCCATGCTTGAGCTGAAGCACATCAATAAATACTACAATGCCGGTACAGTCAATGAAATGTGCCTGTTTGAGGACTTCAACCTGACCATAAGGGACCATCAGTTTGTGTCCGTGGTTGGAAGCAACGGCTCCGGCAAAACCTCACTTTTAAACATTATCTGCGGCAGTATTCCCCTGGATGAGGGACGGATCATAATCGGCGGAAAGGACATCACCCGGATTCCTGAATACAAGCGCCAGCGCCGCATCGGACGGGTTTATCAGAATCCGGCCATGGGCACCTGCCCTACCATGACCATACTGGAAAACATGTCTCTGGCAGACAACAAGGGAAAGGCCTTTAACCTCAGGCCGGGAACCAACCGGCAGAGACTGGAATATTACCGTGAATCCCTCCGTTCCCTTGGACTGGGACTGGAGGATAAGATGGATGTGAAGGTGGGAGTCCTTTCCGGCGGCCAGCGCCAGGCCATGGCCCTTCTCATGTCCACCATGACTCCCATTGAGTTTCTTATTTTAGATGAGCACACAGCTGCCCTGGACCCCAAGACTGCCGAGACCATCATGGAGCTGACCGGAAAGATTGTAAAAGAAAAAAAACTGACCACCATCATGGTCACCCACAACCTGCGCTACGCAGTGGAATACGGGGACCGTCTCCTGATGATGCACCAGGGCCGCGCCGTGGTAGACAAAGAAGACGAGGAAAAGCAGGCGATCTGCATTGACGACATTCTGGAAAAGTTCAATGAAATCAGTATCGAGTGCGGTAATTAAACTTAAAAATCAGACGGAAAGAGGACCCGGAAACCGCTGTCCCGCAGCCGTGTATTTATGTCTGAGCTGCATATCATATCCGGGGACGGCCAGCTGCGGTGGATTCATATATGCGGCAAACTCCTTAAAGCGGAGCAGGAACTACCCTGCCTCCGCTGTATTTTCCACAATGTAACAGATGCCAGGGACAGGCAGGAAGACGGATAAGGCACCGGCGCCGTACAACGCGGTCATCTTCAGCATCGGAGTCAGCTTTTATCCTGACCATGGAAGGAATTTTTCCTTTCTCTTTGAAAAGGCTGACGAAGTCATGTACCATGCCAAACGAAGATGCAAAAACCGATATTACATATATAAGGAAGATGCACCAGAGACATAAGATTCCCGTCTGGGGCGGGAATGGAGATTATAACGGCGCAATATAAAAGGGCTGATGTCCGGCTAAGAACTTATGCCGGGCATCAGCCCTTCTCCTGTCCTGTAAAATTTCCTGACGGGATTTTAATTATTCTGCAAATAACATAATCTTGGAGGCCGTGTTCTCATCATCTGACCAGACAACACATTTCTTTCCCTGCGTCAGGTCATCCAGAGTCACGATGTTCCTGGTGAGATACGGGAAAATATTGCAGTCCTCCGCCAGTGTGAACTCGGTTCCGTCCGTGGCTGTCAGCACGGATTTGGATGTGGCCGCATCTGTAACCATGGACTTGACCTCCACATAGTCAGGCGCCTTGGCGTCTGCCGGAAGGTTTGTGAAAATCATGACGGCATTGGTCATAGGCGGAAGGCTCATAGTCATGGCCGGCCCTATGTAGGCGTAAATGGTATCTCCGTCCTTCACATCCTCCAGAGCTACCGGGAGACCTGTCATGGCATCCAGGATATAGGTCATATCGTCAGCCACATTCAATATGATCTCGCCGCTGGTACTCATGCCGGACTGATTGTCAATGGAAAGCCTTCCGTCCTCCATCTTTGTCACAGGTCCGTAAATCCGGATGGACTGGGGAATCTCAGGCTGGCTCTCTTCCATACTCTCAATGGCTCCGGTAACTGATTCCACTACCGTGGTGTCATTCATGGTGGTCTCTTCCTTATTCGCTTCTGCTGTCACGGAGCTATCGGCCATTGTCTCGGCGTTGACACCTGCCGAGCATCCGGCTGCTCCCAGGGCTATGGCTGCACAAATTCCCACTGCATATAAATGATATTTTCTCAACATTATCTTCTCCTTTTCATCTGCCTGCCGGAAGCCATGGGCCTGCCGGAAGGCACTTGTTATGTCTGTATGAGAAGTATATATCATTTACTGTCCATATCCAATAAAGTATTTCTTAAGAATTCTGAATTTAGAATGAACCTTATGACAAATGTTACAAAATGTTTTACACAAATACGGTTTATCTTTACCGGGCCATCTCGCTCTGAGGTCCCGCCTGGTTATGGGCGCGGATAATAGTCTGGATTTCCTCCAGGTTGGAAGATGGCAGATCTCCGGGGATGGTGTTCTTTACAGCAGCCGTAGCATTGCCGAAAGCAACTGCCTTGGCACAGTCGCCGCCTGTACTGAGCAGCCCGTAAAGAGCTCCGGATATATAGGCGTCGCCGCTGCCAATCCGGTCCACCACCTCAATATCCCGATACGGCTCTTCCTCATAGTACTCATCCTTTGCAGCATCGTATATCACAGAGCCAAAGGTGTGGCGTTTGGGGCTGTGGACGATTCTCTGGGTGGAGGCTACGATGGAGATGGGGAATTCCTCGGTAAAGCTCTTCATCATCTCCCTGGCCGTCCCCGTCTTTAAGAAGGTAAGCCTGGCGGTGTCCTCGGAACAGAAAAAAATGTCCACATAGGGAAGGATTCTCAGGATGCATTCCCTGGCCTGGTCCCCTGTCCACAGATTCCCCCGGAAGTTAACATCAAAGGATACCAGGGTGCCTGCTGCCTTAAACCTCTTAATCATTTCTATGGTGGTCTCACGTATATCCCCATTTAAGGCCAGGGTAATGCCTGTGGTGTGGAAACACTTGGAAGCCGTGTACACCTCCTCCGGTATCTCGTCAATATCCAGGGAGAAAAAAGAACTGTGGTTGCGGTCATAAATCACTTTGGGCTTTCTGGGATAAGCGCCGTTTTCATAATAGTAAATGCCAACCCTGGCTGCGGAGGACTGGTCATACATGAAGAAGTCGTCGCTGACCCCGAAGGAACGAATCTTTCCTTTCATAAAGCTTCCTATATCATGGGCCGGAAGCTTGGATATAACGCCTGTGTGAAGTCCCAGAAGGGCCGCTCCCACTGCCACGTTTAACTCTGCCCCGCCCACCTGCTTGACAAATGTGTCGCCTCTGGACAGACGCTCGTTATCTGGGGGTGACAGCCTGAGAAGCACCTGTCCCAAGGTAAGAAGGTCAAAATTCCTGCCGTTTGTCTCTACCATATCATATCTCCTTGTCATATAAGAAACGGCTAATACCTCTGAAAAGGATTAGCCGTCTCTGATTGTCTGATTGTCAATATCCTGATTTATCTCTGAACACGGCCTGAACCGTCGCCGCCGGCCAGATTCTCAACATCTGCCCTGGTTACCAGGTTGAAGTCGCCGGGAATGGTGTGCTTTAATGCGGAAGCAGCTACTGCATACTCCAGGGCTGCCTTCATATCCTTGCCATCCACCAGACCGCAGATTAAACCTGCCGCGAAGGAGTCGCCGCCGCCTACACGGTCAACGATAGGTGTGATGTGGTACTTTCTGGAATGGTAGAACTCGCGTGTCTTTCCATCCATGATGCAGGCAGACCAGCCGTTGTCGGAAGCGCTGTGGCTCTCCCGCAGGGAGCTGATGATATACTTAAAGCCGAACTTATCAGCCATCTGGTTGAAAATGTCAACGTATCCTGCCAGCTCCAGCTCGCCGGAGGTAACATCGGTGTTGCCCGGCTTGAAGCCCAGAACCTTCTCTGCATCTTCTTCATTGCCGATGCAGACATCAACGTACTGCATCAGGTTGGTCATGACCTTCTGAGCCTTCTCAGAGGACCACAGTTTCTTGCGGAAGTTTAAGTCAACGGACACGGTTACATTGTGTGCCTTGGCTGCCTTTAATGCTGCCTCGGTGAGCTCAATGGCCGCATCGCTGACAGCCGGTGTGATTCCGGTAAAGTGGAACCAGTCAGCATCTGCAAAAATCTCATCAAAGTTGAACTGATCCGCTGTCGCTGTGGAGATGGAGCTGTGAGCACGGTCATAGACCACGTTGGAAGCTCTCATGGCAGAGCCTGTCTCCAGGAAGTAGATGCCCAGTCTCTCGCCGCTTCTGGCAATGTGCTTTGTACCTACATTGTACTTTCTCAGTGCGGCCACTGCGCACTCGCCAATGGGGTTAGCCGGAACCGCGGTAATGAATTCAGCCTCATGACCGTAGTTTGCAAGGGAAACTGCCACATTTGCCTCGCCGCCGCCGTAATTGATGTCGAACTCGTCTGCCTGGATGAACTTCTCATTGTTTGGGGTGGATAATCTTAACATGATTTCGCCCATGGTAACAATCTTTGCCATTGTATAATTCTCCTTTAATCTTTTCTTAATGATATTTGGAATAATGCTTATATACGGTAAAATCTATGCCCTTGCCGCTGCAACAGCTGCCACGAACTCCTGAGCCTTAGCTGTAACGGCTGCAAAGTCGCCTGTCTTGGCGCCCTTTGTCAGGCTGCTTCCTGTTCCCACTGCGTAAGCGCCGGCCTTGATCCACTTGTCAACATTATCCACGTCTACGCCGCCGGACGGCATGAACTCGCCCTGTGGAAGGGGTCCCTTGAAGGAGCTGATAGCCGCAGGTCCCACGATGTTGCCCGGGAAAATCTTGATAATGTCACAGCCGGCTTCCATAGCGGTGATGGCCTCGGTTGGGGTCATAACGCCTGGCAGCATGGGCACTCTGTAACGGTTGCACAGACGGATGGTGTCCACGTTAAGGCCCGGGCTTACGATGTAGTTGGCTCCGGCCAGGATGCAGGCCCTTGCAGTCTCAGGATCCAGTACGGTGCCGGCGCCGATTACAATCTTGTCATTGCCTTTATACTTTTCAGCCATCAGTTTGATGAAGCCAACCGGTTCTCCGTCATCCATGGTCATGGTAAGCTCGATGAAGTTGATGCCGCCTGCGATGATGGCGTCAACTACCTTCTCGCCCTGCTCATAGTTCTTTGCGCGAACAACAGCAACCAGACAGTCTTCTTTCATTCTTGCTAAAACTTGTTCTTTCTTCATCTTCATTCTCCTTCTCTTTAAGTTCGCATATGCGAATCAATTTCATAATTACGATTTGTATATTTAAATTCTAATCGCTGTCACATGATTTGTCAACAGCAAAACAGGTAAAAATGTAAGTTTATTTTCCTATACATGTCTGATGTATCCCAGCAGACGTGACAGCTGGGCTCCCTTATCGCTTACCAGGCGTCCCAGGGCATCATAATCCTCTGTGGGTTTATACAGGCTGGAGACACTGATGGCTCCCATCACATTACCATCCTGCCCAAATACGGGAGCTCCCACACATTCCATGTGTTCTTCCAGCTCCCTGGCGTCAAAGGCGTATCCCTTTTCCCGCACAGACTCAAGCTCCCTCTCAAATTCTTCCCTGGTGCATATGGTTCTATCCGTATGCTTCTTAAAACTGATGCGGGACAATACGCCGTCCCGGTCCTCATCCTCCGTGTAGGCCATAATCGCCTTGCCAAGTGATGTGCAGTAAATGGGGTTCTTCGTTCCAACAGTCGCCGTGGTGATGATGGGATTCTCCGGCTCAAACTTGCAAATATACACAATGGAATCATCCGAACGTATCCCGAAGAACACGGTCTTCCCCACCTCTTTGGAAAATGCCTTGAGCACCGGGTCAATGGTACTGATAAAGTCCAGGTTATTTGTATAGTTAATTCCAATCCGGTAGGCTGTCAGGCCGATGGTATATCTCTGCTTCTGCTCCCTTGCCACATGAATCATGCCGGTCTGTACCAGAGTGGTCACGATATCGTAGGCGCTGGTCTTAGGCATGTCCAGCTTTGCGCATATCTCATCCAGGGTAATGCCGTCCGGCTTTTTCGACACCAGTTTCAGTATCTCTACGGTGCGCAGCGTGGTTCTGTTTAGTTTCATGGACACCTCCCGCTCAATCATTCGTATATACATAATTCATCCGTATATACGATATCTAATATCCAGTATACCTCAGACAGGCAGGAGATGCAAGAAGAAATTACAAGAACTGCCGCCATAAAAACCGTTTTTTCCCTACAGCGTCACGCCCTGTTTAAAAATGGCCATGTCATGGAATCCGGCTTTCTCTGATTTGACCTTCCTTCCGGATGCAACAGCCAGGACGTAATCCAGCAGCTCCTTTGCCAGTTCCTCCTTTGTCATGTCCTCCACCATACGGCCCGCGTTAAAGTCTATCCAGTTGTCCTTATGGCCTGCCAGCCTGGAGTTGCTGGATATTTTAACCGTAGGCACCGGGGAAGCAAAGGGAGTTCCCCTTCCCGTGGTAAAGAGCACCATATGGGCGCCGGACACAGCCAGGGCCGTGGAGGCCACCAGGTCATTGCCGGGGGCGCTTAACAGGTTCAGGCCCTTCACCTTCACCGGCTCGCCGTACTCCAGCACACCTCTTACAAGGGCGCTTCCCGACTTCTGGGTACACCCCAAGGATTTGTCCTCCAGGGTGGAGATGCCTCCCTTTTTATTGCCCGGGGACGGGTTCTCGTAGATGGTCTGGTTGTGGCTGGTAAAATAGTTTTTGAAATGATTGATCAGGTCCACGGTCTTGTCAAACAGCTCCGGGGTGGCACAGCGGTTCATGAGAAGTGTCTCCGCCCCGAACATCTCAGGCACTTCCGTAAGGATGGTGGTTCCGCCCTTGCTCACCAGCAAATCGGAAAACGCGCCCACCACCGGGTTGGCCGTGATACCGGACAATCCGTCGGATCCGCCGCACTTCATGCCGATGACCAGCTCGCTGGCATCTATCTTCTCCCTGGAAAATGCGCCCGCATAGGCAGCCAGTTCCTTAAGAAGCCCCATGGCGGTCTCCATCTCATCCTCCACATCCTGGCACTGAAGGAACTTCACGCGGTCCTCGTCATACGCTCCGATGTAGTCCATGAGTACGGGAATGTTACTGTTCTCGCACCCCAGTCCCAGCACCAGCACGCCTCCCGCGTTGGGGTGGTGAATCATGTCCGCCAGTACCTTTCTGGTATTCTCCTGGTCATCCCCCATCTGGGAACATCCGTAAGGGTGGGGAAATGCAATCACGTCCTCCACATTTCCAACCGCCAGTGACTTTGCCTGGTTTTCAAGGGCCTTGGCAATGGAATTCACACAGCCTACCGTGGGGATGATCCATATCTCGTTGCGGATTCCCGCCTTGCCGTCCGGCCTGCGGTATCCCTCAAAATACACGTGCTCTGTGGGAGCCACATCATTTTCCTGGGGAACATAATCATAGGTAAGCACATCGCCCAGCGCGGTCCTCACATTGTGCACATGGACCCATGCCCCTGCATCGATATCCTCCTTTGCGTATCCAATCCTGAAGCCGTACTTCACCACTTCCTCTCCGGCCTTTATGGGCCTTAAGGCAAACTTGTGTCCCTGGGGTATGTCCTCTAAAAGGCTGACCTTTGCTCCTGCCACCTCCAGAGCCCCGCCCTTTGCCAGGGGACGCAGCGCAACCGCCACATTGTCATTTTCATGAATTTTTACAATATCCTGCATGGCCATTCATTCTCCTATCATCTTTGTTTTCTTTGATTTTGTGTGCCTGTCTCTTGTGTGCTGTTTCGTGACTTATTTTTGTAAGTGCTTACAATTATTCTACTCATTTTCAGGCCGGAAGTCAATAAAAAAATAGAAAAGTATTGCATTATCCATAGGGAATATGTATAATATACTTAGCTTGTAAGCGCTTACAGAATGTGAGGTTAGTTTATGAATATATATGATGTTTCCGAGCATGCAGGGGTGTCCATCGCCACTGTGTCCAGGGTACTTAACGGCAATCCCAATGTCAGTGAAAAGACAAGAGAAAAGGTCTTGAAAGTTATGGACGAGTTGGGTTATACTCCTAATGTGTTCGCCAGGGGCCTGGGGTTAAATACCATGCGGACCATCGGAATCATGTGTTCCGATTCGTCCGATCCGTATCTGGCAGGCGCCATATACTACCTGGAACGCGGACTGCGCTCCCACGGCTATGACGCCATTCTCTGCTGCACCGGCTATGACCTGGACGCCAAACAGAAGTATTTTGATTTGCTGCGTTCCAAGCGGGTGGATGCCATCATACTGGCCGGTTCCAAATTCGTGGAGATGCGGGCCAAGGATAATGCCTATATCATCGAGGCTGCTTCCGACCTTCCCATTATGCTGGTCAACGGCTTCCTGGAAGGTGAGAATATATACAGCACTGTCTGCGACGATCACGCGGCGGTGTACGGTGCTGCCAGCCAGCTGCTCTCCTACGGACGCAGGCGTATCCTGTATGTATACACCAGCTACTCCTACAGCGGGGTCAATAAGCTGGCGGGATACAAAGACGCCCTCAAGGCAAAGGGCATCACGCCTTCCGATGAACTCATCCGCCAGTGTCCCAAGGACATAGAGGCTGCCAGGGAGCTGCTGCTGTCCCTTCACAGGGAAGGATTGGAATTCGACGCGGTCATCACCTCCGACGATTCACTGGCCGTGGGCGCTGTAAAGTATGCCCATATAGCAGGTATCTCCATTCCCCACGGGCTGAGCATTATCGGCTATAACAATTCTCTGCTGGCCCGGTGTACGGACCCGGAGATTACATCCATTGACAGTAAGGTGGAAGCGCTCTGCACCACCACTATCAACACTCTAATGGGGGTTTTCAGCGGCGTGAATGTGCCCAGCAGGACCACAATCGCTTCTGATTTAATAAAAAGGAAAACCACAAATTTCTAATTCTTAAGGAGGAATATCACACATGAAACAATTTATGGACAAGGATTTCTTATTATCAACTGATATGGCAAAGACGCTGTATCATGATTTTGCAGAGAATATGCCGATACTTGACTATCACTGCCACATCAATCCTCAGGAAATCTATGAGGATCGCAAGTTTGACACCATCACACAGGTATGGCTGGGCGGCGACCATTACAAATGGCGCCAGATGCGTTCCAACGGCGTGGACGAGAAGTATGTAACCGGCGACAGCACGGACAGGGAGAAGTTCCAGGCCTGGGCAGAGACCATGCCAAAGCTCATCGGCAACCCCCTTTACCACTGGAGCCATCTGGAGCTGAGGAAGTACTTCGGATACCAGGGCTATTTAAACGGCGATACTGCTGAGGAGGTATGGAACCTGTGCAACACCAAGCTCCAGGAGGACTCCATGACGGTCCGCAATCTGATCAGACAGTCAGGCGTGACTCTTATCTGCACCACTGACGACCCGGTAGATTCCCTGGAATGGCATAAGAAGATTGCGGAGGACGACACCTTTGATATACAGGTACTTCCGGCATGGAGACCGGACAAGGCCATGAACGTTGAGAAGCCGTCCTTTGGCGCTTACATGGCACAGCTTTCCCAGGTCAGCGGCGTTCAGATTACTGATTTTGCATCCTTAAAAGAGGCGCTCAGAAAGCGTATGGCATTCTTTGCGTCCATGGGATGCTGTGTATCCGACCATGCTCTGGAGTATGTGATGTATGTGCCTGCCGCTGACTCTGAGGTGGATGCCATCCTTGCCAAAGGCTTAAAGGGCGAGGCAGTAACAAAGGAAGAAGAGCTGAAGTTCAAGACAGCCTTCATGCTGTTTGTGGCCCGGGAATACAATGCCATGGAATGGATTATGCAGATTCACTACGGCTGCAAAAGGGACAACAACGGCTACATGTTCGAGAAGCTGGGCGCTGATACCGGATTTGACTGTATTAACAACTACGCTCCCAGCGCGCAGATGGCTGATTTCTTAAACGCCCTGAGCACCAATAATGAGATTCCAAAGACCATCCTGTACTCCCTGAATCCAAATGATAATGCTTCCATCGGAACCATCATCGGCTGCTTCCAGGAGAAATTCCCGGGCAAGATTCAGCAGGGATCCGCATGGTGGTTCAATGACCACAAGACCGGCATGACCGAGCAGATGACATCCCTGGCCAACTTAGGATGCCTGGGCAACTTTATCGGCATGCTTACAGACTCCAGAAGCTTCCTGTCCTACACCAGACATGAGTACTTCCGCCGCATACTCTGCAGCCTTGTTGGCGGCTGGGTCGAGAACGGCGAGTATCCGGCAGACATGAAGGCCCTGGAGGAAATCGTAAAGGGAATCTGCTACAACAACGCTGTGAAGTATTTTGGATTTAAGCTGGATGAAGTGAAGTAAACTGAAACGGCATAAGGGGACTGCCCGATTCCATGGGCAATCCCCTGTTTTGATCGATTGCGCTCACGTTCACACCGGCGAGGCAGATTTTCCCCTTCTCGCAAACTGCAGGAAGGCGGTTACCAGCCCGCTTATGCACAGCATTGCGTAAAAGCTGATTCCCCTGCTTAAGAGCATCACGGAAAAGCTCTGGCCTGTCCCCAGAAGGGTACGGTACAGCGCAAGAAAACTCCCCTCTGAAGCCCCCCACGGAACCGGGAAGGGGTACCGCGGTGACCGCCAGGCTCAAAATAGCCTGAAGGGCCAGGACATCTTTTATTTGGACGGACAGGCCCAGAGCCCGGCAGGCCCAGTAAGGAACCAGATACAGGGCAGTCAGCTGAACGGCACTATATATTCCAAAAACCAGGAGCAGCCGCATGACTCTGCTCTCGCCCATGACAAAGGGCAGATTAGCCCCAACCATAACACACCCGTAAACCAGCACCGTCATCTGATACACCGCGGCCGTGGCCAGCAGAGAAAATGAACTGTGGGCTGCCCCAAAGCCGTCCCTGACCATATAGTAAAGCTGCATGGGCTGCCCTCCCGTGGCTGAGGGGGTGATAGCAGTGAAGTAAAAATCCGTGAACGCATAGGAAAGAGAGCGCCAGTAAGATACTTTTTTCCCGAAGGTCCGCATCAAAAGCCGGATATTGGCCGCCTCACAGTTGACGAACAGAAACATGCAGGCAAACCCCATGAATACGAACCTGATATCCGCCCTCACGAAGGTACTGCCCAGGGTCTGGGGGGAATGACCGCTCAACAGCACATAGAATGTGAACCAGGCCAGCAAAGCCACCAGACAGAGCCCAATGGACATCTCCTTCCAGTTCATCTTTTTCTGTTTCATCCCAGTTTCCCCCTTTCCTGTCTGTTTCTTGTCAGTTTCCTGTGTAATTCCTGTTTTAGCTGTGTCTATTATACCGTCCAATTCTTAAAAACTTATGATTATTTTCTGAATGTTTTTGTATTTTTTATCATGTCCCTATGGGTAAAAGACAAAAAAAGCCCGCCGCACAATCGGAATTCATCTCCTTTTGCGCAGCGGTCCTCCCGCTGTTGTCCAGCCTGTCCATCCTCTATTTGAGGCGCACCACATCTGCTTACGGCCCGGCGGATCTTCACCCTTATAACGCAAAAAAGATTACAGGATTCCATCCCATAATCTTCTCTTTTTCCATATTAAAAAATGTATGTGAGCAGGACGATAAGCCGGGTTATGTCGTTGGATGGCCATCTATCTAGGACTGCCGTCGCCGGCAGCCTCAAGCAACCTACCCGGAAGCTGACGGGCAGCCATATGCTTCCTGTTCGGTCTTGCTTCGAGTGGGGTTTACATGTGCCCCGCCTGTTACCAGACGGGCGGTAGTCTCTTACACTGCCCTTCCACCCTTACCTCCCAGGCCGCAGCCTAAAAGGCGGTACATTTCTGTTGCACTGTCCCTGGAGTCGCCTCCGCCAGACGTTATCTGGCACCCTGCCCTGTGAAGCCCGGACTTTCCTCTCCCGCGGCCTTGCGGTATCGCGGCAGCGGCCACCTGTCCTACTCACAACGTGTATTAGTCTATCACAGAATCGCGGGTTTGTCCAGAGAAACCCTGGCGCTTTTCCTTGTATTCCGACGGCGGACAGCCTGTATATTTCTTAAAAGCAGTGCTGAAATAGGGAATGTTGCTGTAACCGGTCATCATGGCAATTTCATAAATCTTGCGGTTGGGATCGCGCATCAGCTCCTTGGCCTTTTCCATGCGCAGCTTTAAAAGGTAATCTGTAAAGGTCACCCCGGTCTCACTCTTAAAGGATGTGCTGAACCTGGCGCTGCTGAGGCCCGCGGCAGCGGCCGTGTCCTCCAGGGACAGGGCAGGACTGCTGTAGTTTTCTTCCATATAGGCAAGAGCCTTCACCACCGGCCTGGAATATGCGCCGGATTTCTGGCTGCCGGCATACTCGCAGATACGCTTCAGGTTTTCCCCCAGCACGCCGATGGCCTTTCCAATGGTCTCACACCCAATCAGCTTCTTATATTCCTCCACCGGATTCTCAAACACCAGTTCCGCGCATATTCCCGCGTCTCCCAGCTCCTTAAGGACCGTGCTGTAAAGGCTGCTGACCATGAACTGCATATAGATATAGGAATCCATCCCGGCCTGCTTAAGCAGCGCCTCCAGCTCTCCCATGCGCTTTTCCAGAAGCTTGACATTGCCGCTTTTCACCGGGGTGATAAGGTCAATGTCCAGTATGGGCGACGGGTCGCTTTCCTTTCCCTCCCCCTTGATATCCTGAAAACGCAGATTCTGGTTGTCGCCTTTTATATATTTTAATTTAAGGGCTTCGTGGGCCTCCTGATAACACTGGTCCAGCAGCCGGATGCCCCACAGCACATTGCTCTGCGCGCAGGTCAGGCTCTGCCCCTGTTCTGAGAACAACTGCCTGGTATGGCTTACAAAGAGGCTTGCCCGCATTTCCACCGTCATCCTGGTGGGAGAAATGACCGCAATCTCACAGCGGTTCTCCCTCTGCATCAGCACATAGGCCCCCTGTTCCCTCATATGGCCGGCGGCCGCTGCCATGAGGCGGCCGCTGTCCGGGGATTCAAAGATAAGGACCATACAGTGGTCATGCTCCATCTCCTTTAACGGGCCGCTGTCGCTCACCTCGTACATCAGAAGCTTGCGCAGCAAATCCTCCCTGTCCTCAAAGGAGTCTTTTCTGGCCTCGTCGAACCGCTTGACGCAGTCCGAAGCCAAATGGGTCAGCTCATCCATGTTAATGGGTTTGGTCAGATAGTCCTGAACTCCCAGTTTAAGGGCCCTTCTGGCATATTCAAAATCATCATAACCGCTGAACACAATGGCCATGAGTTCCGGATTCTGCTTTTTCCCCTCCTCTATGAGCTGCAGTCCGTCTACATGAGGCATACGTATGTCTGTCATGAGAAGTTCCGGTCTCTGTTCCTTTAAGAGCGCCAGACCTTCCTTTCCGTTTCCGGCTGTTCCCACCAGTTCTATCCCCAGGGACGCCCAGTCGATAACGCTGCGCAGCCCCCGTAAAATAATTTCATCGTCATCACAGATAATCGCTCTCATCGGATGTCTCCCCCTTTTTTCCAATCCGCAGGGTCACCACGGTTCCCTCTCCCATAGCGGACTCTATGGTCACCCCATACCTTCTGCCATATACAATTTTAATCTTGTCGTTCACATTGCGCACCCCATAACCAGTGCCCTGCTGATCCGAGGATATGGTATCCAGTTCCCGGTTCAGGCGGCTGCATGCGTCCTTATCCATCCCCATACCTGTATCCTGTACCTGCAGAAGGACATCCCCTCCCTGCGGAAAGATATGGATATAAATATACCCCTTCTCCTCCATGGGCTTGATTCCGTGATAGATGGCATTCTCCACCGCTGGCTGTAATATGAGTTTTGGGGTCCTGCATGACAAAATGGCCGGATCCACATTGATATCATAGTCAAATTTCTCCTGATAACGCCGGTGCTGGATGCTCAGATAGCTTTTTATGTGCTTTACCTCTTCCTCTATGGTAATGATATCCCGTCCCTTGCTGAGACTTATCTTGAAAAAGTCTGTCAGAGCGGTCAGCATCTCAATGCTCTCCTCCACCTGCCGCATCCTCAGAGACCAGATGATGGAGTCCAGGGTATTGTACAGGAAATGGGGATTAATCTGGGCCTGCAGGGCTTTTAACTCCTCTCTGCGAAGCTTCTCCTGTTCCCGGTAAATGGTGTCAATGAGGTTCCTCATCTCTCCTGTCATATGATTAAAGGAATCATACAGCACCCCTATTTCATCCCTGCGCTCCGTTTTAACCGATGTTTCCAGATTGCCGGCACATACCTGTTCCATTGACTTTACCAGGGTGAACAAGGGCCTGGTAACGGACTCAGCCACTATTTCGGACAGTATCATGGATATGACCACCGCCAGCGCCAGGAGCATTATCATGAGCACCTTGATATATTCCGCGGAGCGGGTAATGGATGCTTTTGGTATGACGCCCACGATTTTCCAGTCCGTCTGGTTCAGGGTCTGGTAGACCACCAGCTGTCCTTTGTCCTTCAGCACATGGGAGACGCCGTATTCCGGTATTTCACTTAGGTTTTCCTCCACCATGCGGCGCGCCTTCTCGACTCCATCCCTGTCCTTCCACGGCCCTTCCCCCGCTGTCAGATTCATGATCCGGTTCCGTTCATCCATCAGAAACACATCTCCTGCGCCGCTGACCGCCCTGGCCGCGATGCCGGACAGCTTGTCGGAATCAATATCCGCCAGGACCACTCCCTTTGTCCGTCCCGTTGCCTTATCAATAAAAGGGATTCCCATGGACACATAGGAGGTATAGGGGGTGCTGACCACATAGGAGTTCTCGTGGGGCGGAAACCACTGGGCCTGTCCCGTGGCATGGATGATCCGGTACCAGTCCGTGTCCCTGGGATCCGACACCAGAAAGGAGGAGGAATTGCTCTTATAGCGCCCCCCATTATCCCCCAGCACATATACGCCAAAGATATCCCGGTTATAGGAAGGAAGCACCATCATCTCCATGCTCCCCTCCAGGTCATAGGAATACATCTCCTTTATGGACCGGAACTGGCGTCTTATGAGCTTCTGCATGCTGATATTATCATTCATGGCAGAACATACCTGAAACGTCTGGAGAAACAGTTCATTGATATCCTGGCATGCATTGCCCACCATCTGGACCGTGGTGGCCTCCGCCTCCTTAAGGATCCGGGACGCGGTCATATAATAGTGGAGAACGCCGGTCAACACGACAATACCGGTTGATGTGGCGGCAAATGAAAGAATCATCTTCTCCTTCAGCATAAGACGGGCTCCCAGGTCCCGGCATGCCCTGAAGCCTGTCCATTTATTCATATAAACCTTTATGGTTTCCCTAATATGCATCCTCAAACAATTCCTCCGCGTTATCCATGGTATATTCCCGGTGCCTCACCATGGTCTGCCGGTCCGGTTTTTCGCCCCTCTGGTGCCTGTTTATGATGTCAAATACCACATCTCCGTATTCCGGACTGCTCTTTACCGTGGCCAGGTATTCCCGGGCAATGATGGCCTTAAACACATCCTGTATTCCGCCTATGGACACAATGACCACATCCTTGCCTGGTTCCATCCCCGCCAACTTAAGGGCTTGGAGAACTCCCAGCCCGTCCTCGTCGCTCTGGGCAAATACCGCGTTAAAATCAACGTCCTGGTCCGCGATCACGGACTCGGTCACCTTCTGGGCCGTGAGCCGGTTCCCACTGCTCTCCACACGCTTGGATACGTATAGGTTGGAGTGCTCCCTTACACCGTGCATAAATCCCATATACCGTTCCCAATCCATGGCCGAGGACTTTTCCCCCTGAATAACCATGGTATGGCAGGGCTCAATACCGAAATGACGGGCCAGGATATCCGCGCAAAGCTCTCCCTCCGCGTAATAGTCCGAAGCAGCATAGCCAAGTATGTAGTCTTCCCGGTCATACTCCGGCTCCATCTCCACATCCTGTTCTGCCAGTATCACCGGCACTCCCCTCTGCCCGGCCTCCAGCAGTACCTGGTCATAGCCGTTTCTGGCTCCGGGAATCAGGATAAGATAATCAATATCCGAATCCAGAAGTCCATATATATCCTCAATCTGCCACTCCAGGCTCTCCTCCTCCGGCGCATGGTAAATCAGCTGCGCCCCTCTCCTCCTGGCCGCCTCCTTAAAGCTCTTAATCTGAGCTGTTTTCCAGGGCGTCAGAGGTTCTGCCTGGGATAACCCCACCCTCAGTCCCTCATGCTCTGTCTTCTGTGCCGCCGGAAGGGACCACCTGTCCTTTACCAGCCATAAAAGGCATGCAAGCATCACCGCAAGGCATGCCGCAATGATTTTCTTTCTCATATACCAATGCCCCTGTCTCATTTGAATCCAATTATACCAGAAAAGCGCGCCAATAGACAGAAAAGATAATATAAGCGGGAAAAACCCAAGGCTGCCGGGGAATAAACCCTTCGGCAGCCTTCCTTGCCCATATTCTCTTATTTTAATAGAACAGGTTTACCAGTCCTGTGGAGAACACCGGCACATAGGCCATCAGCATCATGCAGATAAACAGCATGACATAGAACGGAATGGATTCCTTGATGAACTCCTTTATTTTGCACTTGGTAATGCCGCAGGTGACAAATATCAGCGCTCCCATGGGAGGCGTCACGCCGCCGCAGGCCATTGTGAATATATAGACCATAGCAAAATGGATGGGGTCGATGCCGTATGCCTCGGCCACCGGGGCCAAAAGGGGAACCAGCACGATAAGGGCCGCATTTCCCTCAATAAACATGCCCACCACGATGAGAAACAGGATAATGACAAAGAGGAACAGGTATTTATTGTGGATGGTTCCCAGCACCAGCGCCGTAAACTGCTGGGGAATCTGCTCCCTGGTCAGAATCCAGGCAAAGGCAGAAGCGCCGCCCACAATCAGCATAATAGACGCCGTGGTAGCCACGGTCTCCTTAAGGCCTGTGCCGATGTCCTTAAGCTTCAGCTCCTTGTACACAACACCCAGCACCAGGGAATAGACAATGGCCACCGCCCCTGCCTCCGTCGGGGTAAAAATTCCCAAACGGATACCGCCGATGATGATGACGGGAAGGCACAGAGGAAGGATAGCGCTGGCAATCTCAGGAGCTGCCTGTTTCATGGTCAGACGCTCTGTGCGCATGGGCATATATCCTCTTTTTTTGGAGATAAAGTGCACCAGTATCATCATGGCAACACACAGGAGCAGGCCCGGACCGATACCTGCTATGAACAGCTTACCGATTGAAATATTGGCAATGGAACCATAGAGAATCATGGCAATCCCCGGAGGTATCAGGGGTGTAATCATGGATGACATAGCTGTCACCACAGTAGAGAACTGCTTGGAATAGCCGTGGCGCTCCATCTCCGGCACCAGCATCTTCGCCTCCATGGCAGCGTCTGCCAGATTGCTTCCCGACAGACCGCCCATCAGCGTGGACAAAAGTACATTTACCTGGGCCAGTCCTCCGGTCATACGCCCGGTCATCACATTGCAGAAGCCCATGACACGCTTGGTTACGCCGGAATAATTCATAAACACGCCTGCACAGATAAAAAACGGAATAGCCAGAAGCGGAATGCTCTCTACGCCTGCCAAAACTCTCTGGCCCAATATCTTTGTGAAAGGACCCCCTGTCAGGAAAAAATATGCCATGGAACCGGAAAGAATGGAGATGAACACCGGAACCTTCAGAAACAGCAGCACCAGCAGCACTACAGTCGATATTAAAATAATACTTGTCTCCATTATTTACACTTCCTCCCCTTTTCCTGTTAAATCCCTGTATGTATTCAGACATACCTGCACCGCCATGGTCAGACATCCTATGGGCAGCGGCGCGTAGATAAGGCTGTAGGGTATCTTAAGGATGTTTGTCACACGGTCATAGCGGACCATCTGCATGATATACCGGACTCCCTGATAGCCTACATAGCAGAGGATGATGACTGCCGCCGCCGCAATAAGCACGCTCAGTAATTTCTGAAGCTTTTCCGGAAACATTTCAACAATCACATCAATAGCCGCATGGTTCCCGCATACAAATGCATACCTGCCTCCCAGAAATACCACCCAAATAATAAGAGCCAGCTGCACTTCCTCCTGCCATACAAATGGGTCTCCCAGACAATAGCGCATGATGACCCCAAAGAACGTAACTCCTACCAGAAGTATCAGAGCCCCACAGGCTGCCAGCACGTCCGCGTTGCGGAGCAGATTCCCAATCTTGTTATCTGATTTCATAAATATTTACCCCTTTCCCGGTACACTTAATCCTGCCTGCCGATAATGGCCTTCATCTCTTCAATCAATCCCTCGGACCACATGGCCTTAATCTGCGGGTCCTCATAAAATGCCTGGCCTGCTGCCTTGAAATCCTCCGGCGTCAATTCACTTACTGTTACGCCCGCTTCCTTTAAAGCCTCCAGCGCTTCCTCATCCGCCTTTTCCAGCTGCTGGCTGTTGAATACACCGGCCTGGTCTCCGCACTCCATCAGAATATTCTGCTGCTGCTCTGTCAGTGTATGGAAGTAATCCGCTCCCATAATCCAGCAGGTCATATCATATGTATGGGCATCCAGCACCAGATTTTTGGCCACCTCCTGGTATGCGCCGTTTAAAATGACCGGAAGAGGGTTCTCGGCCCCGTCTATGGTTCCCTGCTGCAGCGCCGTGTAGATATCGCTCATAGCCATGGGCGTGGGCGTTGCTCCCAGGGACTCAAACACTTTGATCAGTATGGTCTGATTCGGAACGCGGATTTTCCTGCCCTTTAAATCACTGACCGCATTCACCGGTTTTTTTGTGATGGTATGGCGGATTCCGTATCTCCATGTGGTCAATATCTTCAATCCCACATTCTGTTCCAGTTCCTCTGCCTTGCCGTCAAACCAGTCACTATTCACCACCTTGTCCAGGTCCTCCCATCCCTCAAACAGATATGGGGCAAAGAGAACGCCAAAGTCCTGGATTCCCCTGTCCTGGAAAAACGGACCGTTGGCCAGAGTGACCACGCAGTCCCCGTTCACAGCCTGGTCAATGATATTGTCCTTGCTTCCCAGCTGGCTGGAAGGATACAGTTCCACTCTCATGGTCCCCCCGCTCCGTTCCTCCACCAGTCTCTTCCACTCACGGCAGGCCAGGTCAATGGGTTCCCCCGGATTGTTCTCATAGCCAATCATGATACGGACTTTCTTGCCGCTGTTCTCTGCTGTCTGACCGCTGTCCCTCTGGCTGCCGCAGCCTGCCAGGGATACGGCCAGTGTGCAGCTTACCAGTAATGCCAGTATCTTCTTCATATCTTCCCCTCCTGAATTTTTATTCCCGTGGCACAGCCACCGGATTCATGTTTCCTCGTCTTTAATGCCCTTATTATATCGTTGGGGCAGGTGTTTTGTACATTCACTCTCATTCCTTTTTCTTTTAAAATTTTTCCCCGCAGAATAAAAATAAAACAGACCAATCAAAATACGCAAAAAAAGGCCGTTTCCTGTACCATGATTGTAAGGAAACGGTCTGTCTCATCTCTGTGCCCTCTCTGCGGGCATCACACGTTCAGGCAGCTCCCGCCGATGAACTCCCTGAGAATGGAATTCTTGGGAATATCCTCGCTGCTGACGCCGATAAAATAATCCAGGAACTTAAGGAGCCGCTTAGCCTCCAGCCACTCCTCGCTGTCCCGTGGAATGGCGAAGAGCAGAGGCTGGGCGTACTGCTTCAGCACGGCCAGCTCATAGACAAGGGCGGAATTGAACATGGCGTCCGCCTCCTCCTGGAAGGGGAAGATGTTCTCCTCCTCGCCCCTGCGCACAGAAGGCCACATGCGGATAGTCTCCCGGGCCGAGGAGCCTCTTGTCCTGGCATCCCGCACCATTCTTCTCAGAAGCCGCCCGTCCGTGGTGGGAATGCGGTTATGCTCATCGATATTGAGCTGTGTCAGGGCGCTGATGTAAATTTTAAATTTGCTGTCTGCCGGAAGGGTGTAGGAAAGCCTGTCGTTCAGGCAATGGATTCCCTCTATGACCAGTATGTCTCCCTCCCCCAGCTGGAGGAAATTCCCCTTATACTCTCTGACTCCCTTTTTAAAGTTATAGTAGGGAAGCTCCACCCGCTTTCCCTCCAAAAGGCCGGTCATGTCCCGGTTAAACAGCTCCACATCCAGACATTCCAGAATCTCATAGTTGTAATTGCCGTGTTCATCCCTGGGGCTGTCCACACGGTTCACAAAATAATTGTCCACCGCAATGGGATGGGGCTTTAAGCCGATGGCCTCCAGCTGGACTGACAGACGATGGGAAAATGTGGTCTTGCCGGATGAGGACGGTCCCGCAATCATGACAAAGCGGGCGTTCTTCCTGGCTGCTATCTGCGCCGCAATCTCTGCAATCTTCTTCTCCTGAAGGGCTTCCTGTATCAAAATCAGGTGGGACATGTCACCCTTTGCAATCCTGTCATTCAGGGCGCCTACTGTCTCCAGATCCATCCGCCTGCCCCACTCCGTGGATTCAGACAGGGTGGCGAACAGCTTATCGCTGGGCGCGAACTTGTGAAGGATGTCCGGCGTATTCCTGTCAGGCATCACCATCACAAACCCGTAGTGGTAAGGAATCAGGTCAAAATGCTTGATGTAGCCTGTATTCTGCACCATGTACCCGTAATAGTAGTCCTCAAACCCGTCAATGCTGTAGATATTGACCCTGGATACCATGCGGTACCGGAACAGCCTGGCCTTGTCATACATCCCCAGCTTCTCAAAGAGCTCGATGGCATCGTCCGTGGACACGCTGCGCTTCATAATGGGAATCTTCCGCTCCACGTACTCCCTCATCTTAGCCTTTACCGCGTCCAGGAATTCCTGGTCCAGGACAAAATTCCCCCTGGCTTCCACAAAGAATCCCCGTCCGATGGAAAAATCAATCATCAGCTTTTCCACATTGCCAGGTCCCGCCACGCTGTAGAATGCCTTCAGCATCATAAGAGACGCGCTTCTCTGGTAGGCGGACATTCCCGGCTTATCCTTTGCGGTGACAAAGGACAGCTCGCAGTCCTTTACCTGTTTATGCAGCTCCTGGAGCTTTCCGTTTACCCGTACCAGCAGGATGTCATATTCATACTCCTTCTGGTGCTCCCGGACTACCTCCATCCACGTGGTCCCCTCCGGGTATTCCTTTGTGATGCCGTGTATCTTAACCTGTGCCATTCCACTTACCTCCCTCATTTTCAAGAATCCGGTTCTCCTGTCACACAATCACGGCGGGCCACTGAGGCGGCGCCTGCTCCAGTTCAACCCGGCTTCCCAGATTCTTCCTGAGAAACTCGGCCATATACGGGATAAAAATACGCTCCAGCCCATAGTGGCCTCCGTCGATAATGGCCATGCCCCTGGCCGCCGCATCTATCCCCTGATGGTGGCTGATGTCCCCTGTCACAAGGACCTGGGCTCCCCAGGCCAGCGCCCCCTCAATTTCGCTTCCCCCCGCACCGGGGCATACGGATATACGTGAAACCTTCTGATCCATAAGCTCATCCCCGTATACAAGGGCAAAGGGAAGGCCGAACACATCCTTTACATGGGCCGCCAGCTCCCTTACGGTCACTTCCTCCTTTAAGACTCCGCTCTTGCCGATGCCGTAGGAAACAGCGCCCTCCGGACCATCCATCTCACCCAGCGCCTCCAGAGGAACGCAGTCAGACAGGCCCAGCCGTTTTGCGGCCAAATCAGCCATACAGCCGGGAGCGGCATCAAAGTTGGTATGCATGGCGTAATAGGAAATATCTGCCTGTATCAGCTTCACCAGCCTTCTGGTGATAAAGTTCTGGTCATTTACCTTCTTGATGGCCTTGAATATCAGGGGATGATGGGTCAAAAGCATATCCGCCCCTGAAGCCGCAGCAGCCTCCACCACCTTGTCCGTGGCATCCAGGGCAATGTATATCTTTCTTACTTCCTTATCGCTTCTGCCTGCCAGAAGGCCGGGATTATCCCAGTCACAGGCGCAGTCTTCCGGCGCCAGTTTCCTACATACTTCCATGATTTCACTGCATTTCATCTTGTGCCTCCTTAATCCAGGACAGTTCCTTCTGCCTGCTTATTCTGGCCTCCGCCCTGGTCTCTGTGTCGGTAATCCCCTCTTTTTCCTGAAGGGATTCCAGGATTTTCTCTATTCTGAGCGTCTCCCTGTCCAGATATTCCCTTAAGGTAATGTCCTTCTTACCAATCAGGAGCCTTCCGTAGAGATAATGGGCCTGGCTTTCATATTCCATAAAGCCCCTTTTCACGCTCATCACCGTATAATACTTCCCCTCGTCCTTTACCATGGCTTCGTCCTCAATGGCAAAACCATGTCCGGCCAGATAACGCCTTACCTTATCCAAATCCGACTGGGGCGAAAGGATATACTGTTTTACGCTGTCCCACACATGACGGCCCTCGTCCAGGATTTTTATGATCAGCTCCCCGCCCATGCCTGCTATGATGACCGTGTCGGCCTCACCGGGCTTAAGCTCCTTCAGGCCGTCGCTGAGCCGTGTCTTGATGGGAACCGCCGGGAAAGCCTGCCTGCGGGCCCTCTCCCACGCCTGGTATTCCCTTACATGGGCCTGGGCCCTCTCCAGGGGACCGTATCTTACGTCCATGGCCAGGGCAGAGGAAATCCGTCCTGTCTGGGCCAGGTACACAGGTATATAGCCGTGGTCCGTACCCACATCGGCAATGCGGCTTCCCTGTCTCACAAACCCGGCTACGGTCAAAAGACGGGCCGACAGCTTTACGATTCCCGCCTGTTCTCTTTTATCTCTTGTCTCTAACCTGTCACTATTCATCCAGATAATCCTTTAACTTTTTACTCCTGCTGGGATGGCGCAGCTTGCGCAGGGCCTTTGCCTCAATCTGGCGTATCCTCTCCCTTGTCACATTAAACTGCTTTCCCACTTCCTCCAGGGTCCTGGGACGTCCGTCGTCCAGGCCGAATCGAAGGCGCAGCACCTTCTGTTCCCGCTCTGTCAGTGTCAGCAGAACTTCCATCAGCTGTTCATGGAGAAGGGTGAAGGCTGCCGCGTCCTGAGGCACCAGCACATTGTCATCCTGTATAAAGTCTCCCAGATGGCTGTCCTCCTCCTCGCCGATGGGCGTCTCTAAGGACACCGGCTCCTGGGACATCTTCATGATTTCAGATACCCGCTCCACCGGCAGGTCCAGCCTGGCCGCAATCTCCTCTGTGGTGGGCTCCCTTCCCAGCTCCTGCAGAAGCTGGCGGGAGGTGCGCACCAGACGGTTGATGGTTTCCACCATATGGACCGGAATCCGTATGGTTCTGGCCTGGTCCGCAATAGCCCTGGTAATGGCCTGGCGGATCCACCATGTGGCATAGGTGCTGAACTTATACCCCTTGGTATAATCAAATTTCTCCACTGCCTTGATAAGCCCCAGGTTTCCTTCCTGAATCAGGTCTAAAAACTGCATTCCCCTGCCCACATACCGCTTTGCAATGCTGACCACCAGGCGCAGGTTGGACTCTGCCAGGCGTTTCCTGGCTTCCGGGTCGCCGAGCTCCATCTTCTTGGCCAGCTCCACCTCATCCTCCATGCCCAGGAGAGGAATCTTCCCAATCTCCTTCAGATACATGCGCACAGGGTCCTCCAGGCTGACGCCCTCGGGAACCGACAGGTCCAGGTGCTCCATATCTATTTCTTCCTCTTCATCCAGTTCCATTTCCTCCTCGATAAAAAGGTCCGGGTCCAGCTCATCCTCTGTCCCCATGCGGATGACGTCCACCTTATTCTGGTCCAGGAACTCAAACAGCCTGTCCAACTGGTTGGCGGCAGGGGGCTCCTGACCAAAATAATTCATGACCTCCTGGTATTCCAATACATTTTTCTTTTTCTTGGCTTCCTCCAGAAGTCCTGCCAGTTTCTCCTCAAACACGTCCGTCCCTTCCATAATTTGGTCCATCCTTCCTATGAAATGCTGTCAATCCAGGGAGATGTGCAGCTGCTTTAAGGCTGCCTGCTGCCTGATAATCTCCTGTAACTGGGTTATATCCTTTGCATTGCGGCTGGCCACATCCAGGCTGTTCTTTCTGACCTTCATCACAGTCTCCGAAAATGCCTTCTTTTGTTCTTCATTGTTCAGGGATTCCTTTAAACTGGCGTTAAACAGGGCCGCCACCTCCTTGTACTGGTCCTCATCGTTAATGAACCGGCTGAGTATGGCCGCGGGGTTTAAATTTCCCTCCCTGTGTCCGTCAAATACCATCTGTGCCACCTGATGGTACAAATCCTCCACAAAATCATCTGCCGTTATGACGCCCTCTATCTTCTCAAACAGGGCCGGGGTCTCTATAAGCCAGGTAAGAAGCAGTCTCTGGGAACGGCGGATTCCATCCTCCTTATCCGGCCGCCTGGGTTTGCGGCTGCCGCCAGATCCGCTTCCGGGAAATCCCTCCTCCTCCGCCTCCTGGGGAACCACCCGGCCGGAATGGCTCAGGCTTTCACCTGCCTTAAGCCCCATGGACATGCCCATACGGTTGACCAGACCTCTCAGCTCGTCCGCCGGAATCATCTGCTCCCTGGCCACTGCCTGGAGATAATTTTCCCGCTCCAGGGCCTCGCCAAACTGGAGAAGCTTTCTCGCTGTCTCCTGGTAGAACCTGGTCTTCTGCTCCGGATCATCCATCTCATACCCCCGCCGCAGTACATCCACCTCAAAGAGAAAGCTGTTTTTGGCCTCCTTAATCCGCTGGCGGAATGCCTCTGCCCCCATGTTCTTGATGAACTCGTCCGGGTCCTTATAGGGTTTCATGTTCAGTACCTTAATGGACATCCCCACTTCCTTTAAAATAGGAATGGCCCTCAACGCCGCCTTCACCCCGGCTCCGTCGCTGTCATAGGTAAGGATTACCTGGTCCGTGTACCGTTTCAGCACATTGGCGTGCTGGCTGGTAAAGGCAGTGCCCAGGGATGCCACCGCGTTGGTAAACCCTGCCTGGTGCAGGGATATGACGTCCAGGTACCCTTCACAAATCAGTAGATATCCTTCCCTGGAAAGCCTGGCATAATTCAGGCCGTAGAGATTGCGGCTCTTGTCAAAGAGTTTTGTCTCCGGGGAATTCAGGTATTTGGGTTCCCCATCCCCCATGACACGGCCTCCAAATCCAATGACGCGGTTGTTCACATCCATAATGGGGAACATGACGCGGTTCCAGAACTTGTCCCTTCCGCCCCGTTCCTCCAGCGTCACCAGGCCGGTATCCTTAAGGAAGCTGTCCTCGTAACCCTTTCCCTTCAGGTAGCGGTACAGATCATCGCTGGTCTTATTGGAATAGCCCAGGCCGAAATGGACGATGGTCTCATCCGCCAGTCCCCTCTTAAGGTGGAAATAATCATAGGCCGGCTTTCCCTGGGGCTGTTTCATCTGGTAATAGAAATAATTCGCCGCCAGCTTGTTCACTTCCAGAAGCCTGGCCCTCAGCTCCGCCTGCTCTCTGGCCTCGCGGCCGTACTCCATCTTCGGCAGGTTCACTCCGGCCCTGTCTGCCAGGGACGAAAGCGCCTCCTGGAAGGTATAATTTTCATATTCCATCAGAAAGGTGATGACATTTCCCCCTGCCCCGCAGCCAAAGCAGTAATACATCTGCTTTCCCGGCGATACGGAAAAGGACGGGGATTTCTCATTGTGGAAGGGGCACAGGCCGAAATAGTTAGCCCCCTTTTTCTGCAGTTTCACATATCCTGAAATCACGTCCACGATGTCATTCTTCATTCTCACTTCTTCTATGACTTCATCGGGATAGTACATGCAATAATCTCCCTTCTGTATCTTTTAATGCCGGCTGTCGGAACACAGCCGGATTGTCAGTACACGTTCCACCGCTTTGGAACGAATAATTCCTCAAACTGGTCAATGGCATAGATATCGCTCATACCGGCAATGTAGTCGCACACCACCCGGGACTTCTTCTCCCCCTTGTTGACCATGAGAAGCACATACTCCACCGGCAGCTTATCCACATGTCCCATATAATACTCATAGAGCTGGGTAATCATGTTCTGGGCCTTTCCCTCCTCCGCCTTGGGTATATCGTTCTTGTATACATTGTCAAACATCCATTTGCGCAAACCCTGCATGGCCTCCTCCATCCCCTCCGACATGGTAATGGCAGGTTTGTCCATGCTGTTCAGTATGATGTCGTGAATCATGTTGTTGAGACGTTCCCGGACACTGTGGCCCAGCACACCGGTATACACCCTGGGCAGCTCGTGCTCCGTGAACATCCTGGCCCGGATGGCGTCGTCTATGTCGTGATTAATATAGGCAATCTTATCCGACAGCCGGACAATGGCGCCCTCCAGGGTGGACGGATGGCCGGAGGTCCTGTGGTTGCGTATGCCGTCCCGCACCTCCCAGGTCAGGTTCAGTCCTCTCCCGTCCTTTTCCAGCACCTCAACAATACGGACGCTCTGCTCATAGTGGGTGAAGCCGTCCTCGCATATCTTATTCAGTATGTATTCGCCGGAATGGCCGAAGGGCGTGTGCCCCAGATCATGGCCCAGGGCAATGGCCTCTGTCAGGCTCTCATTGAGCCGCAGAGTTTTGGCTATGGTACGGGCTATCTGGGACACCTCCAGGGTGTGGGTGAGCCTTGTCCTGTAATGGTCCCCTTCGGGAGCCAGAAACACCTGTGTCTTATGCTTCAGCCGTCTAAATGCCTTGGAGTGCAGGATGCGGTCCCTGTCCCGCTGGTACTCAGGCCGCATATCGCACAGCTGCTCCGGCTTGTCCCGTCCCCTGGTCCTGCTGCTAAGGGACGCATAGGGACTCATGTACGATTCTTCCAATGCTTCCAGTGACTCCCTGATATTCATCCATCCACTCCCTATCTCTATTATTATATTGCCGGATTCCTGTTTTTACTACAAAAATTTCAAATATTGCGTAAGCAAAAGAGCATCAGACTGGTAAACAGCTGCCTAATGCTCACATTATATCATAAATTCTAACTATTTCCTAGAGGATGTAACGCAGGTCATGTAAGCCGGGTATCTAAGCTGGTCTTATAAACATCTCTACACCGGCAGACTGTCCCTCACACAAAGAGTCCCATACCCCAGCCTCTCATTGGGCCACACGTCATACCCCGGCAGGTGCCTGGCCCCTCTGGTAAAATACGCCTTTACCTTCTCCCCGTAAAGGAAGGGGTCGTTTCCCTGCAAAATTCCCCACTGCATCAGCAGAGCCGCGCTGCCCGTGACAAAGGGGGCTGCAAAGGAGGTTCCCGTCACTGCCTCGTATCCGCCTCCCCGCCTGGCTGTGACAATATCCACTCCCGGAGCTGCCAGATCCGGTTTTACCTGCTGCGTCTGGCGGGTGAAACCGCGGCCGGAAAAATCCGCGTAGGCGCGGTAAGAATCATCGTAAGCCCCCACGGATATCACATTGGCAGCAGTGGAGGGAATGGTTAGGGTGGTCTCCGGCACCGGCCTTAAAAAGCGGGTGGACGGGTTTAAAAGCCCCCTGGAAGGCAGCCACATATCGTAGCGTCCGGTCACAATCCGCTCCGGCGTCAGGCGGAAGGTCCAGATTCCGCTGTCCAGATAATCCCTCACAGGCAGGAAATCAAAGTATACCTCCTGGGCCCGGCTGAAGGGACTGGGCTTGCCGTAATAAATCAGGATCCGCGTTCCCCCGTAGCGCAGGGTCTGGGGGCCCAGCCGGCTGTCGATAGGCCCGATGACCTCCCCTGACGGAGTGACCAGGCGGATGGAAAACTGGTCCACATAGGACTTCCACAGCTGCACTCCCATTCCCGTCTCATAGGGCGCGATGGACAGCTGCGCATTTTCCTCCTGTCCCATGACCAGACTTCCTGCCCTGTGTCCTGCCCCGGTTCCCTCGTTTCCTGTGCCGGCCACGATAACGTTTCTGCCAATATTCGATATGTCGTTGATGAAGGTCTCCAGCAGACTGGTCCCGTCATGGGATCCATAGGTATTTCCAAAGCTTATGTTCACAGCCAGGGGCCGGTTCATATCCCGGGCCCGCCGGACCACCAGGTCCAGAGCCTTCATTAGCTGGGTGGTCCGCGGAAAGCTGTCCGTCAGGGGCGTTCCCAGTTTCACCACCATGAGCTCGCTCTCATAGGCCACGCCCCGGTAAACACCGTTTCCCTCCCTTCCGTTTCCGGCCGCAATGGCTGCCACCGCTGTCCCGTGGCCGCTGGGGTCTGTGGAAGGCACCAGCTCCAGGGCAGATGACCGGCTCCCTGTTTCCAGGGCGGCGTTGATCTCCTCCCTGGTATAAATCCGGTCCCTGTCCTGGTCCGCCAGCAGCCCGATGCGGGTGGTTCCGTCCGGGTTCCTGAAATCCGAATGAAAGTAATCAATGCCGGAATCAATGACTGCCACCAGCACGCCTCTTCCCGTGAGACCGGATTCCAGGCCGCTTATAACGCCTGCTCCCGCTCCCACGCCTCCTGTTCCTGACCCGCTGCTGGTCTGAATCGTGCTTAGACAGGAGGCTGCCCTTGCCATGTTGCTGGCAAAGAACAGCCTCTTTGGTTTCTCGATGTATACAATTTGCTCCATGGCGCTGACCTGATCTATCCGGCTCTCCGGCACCACCAGGACCGCGTATCCGGCAGCCAGCTCATCCACCCGGATACCTTCGTTCCGAAGGGCCTCAAGTGAGCCATTGTGCCTGACTATGAGCTCCCATGTCTTCTCCTCAGGGTCATACCCCACATTCAGGTTCACTGATTTCAGCCGTTCCTCCTCCGTGGCATCCAGGGCCAGGTTCAGCAGATTTTCCCGTTTCTGATTTTCCATATGGGCGCACCTCCTCTACCTATATGTGTATTCCTATCCCCACACAATAGAATAAATACCGGCAAATCCCGTCAAGGTCACAGACGCAACCAGAATCGGGGTGAGAAAACGAATGCAGAATATCCACAGCTTCTTAAGCTTGAAGGTGACCCCGTTTTTCTCCACCTCGTCCACCAGATACTGGGGTTCCCATTTCCAGCCGATAAAATAGCACATGGCCAGGCCGCCAAAGGGAAGGAGTATGTTGTCCGTCACCATTCCCACAAAGTCGAATACACTGTAATTGAGTATGGTCACATTCCCCAGAGTGCCGAAGGACAGAGCACTGGGAACCCCTGTCAGGAAAATAAGGAGGCCCAGGATGACCGTAGCCTTTTTCCTTGTCCACTTAAGGCTGTCCACTGCAAAGGAAACCACCACCTCCAGCAGGGCAATGGCGCTGGTCACGGCAGCAAACAGCACCAGTGCAAAGAACAGGATCGCAAAGACCGACCCTCCTTTAATGGAGGCAAACACCTTGGGAAGGGTGCCGAATATAAGGCCCGGCCCCTGTCCCGGCTCCAGCCCGAAGGAAAACACCGCCGGAAAGATGGCTATACCTGCCATCAATGCAATGATGGTGTCCAGTCCCGCCACGCTGGCGCAGCTTTTTGGAATATTTTCCTTATCTCCCAGATAGCTTCCGTAGGTAATGGTAATTCCCATACAGAGGCTCAGGGAATAAAACACCTGACCCAGGGCCGCGCTGACCGCCTTCATGTTAAAGGCCGCGCTGCTGGGAATAAAAATGAATTTGAGGCCCAGGACAGCGTCAGGCAGGGTCACGCTTCTCACAATAATTACAATCAGCAGCACAAACAGCAGGGGCATCATGATTCTGCTGACATTCTCGATACCGCTGATGCCGTGATAGCAGACAGCGGTTGTCATGAAGAGGAAGAGGAAATGCCAGAACACTGGCTCCGACGGCGCGCTGATAAATGCCTCAAAATCCTCCGGAGCGTGGAAGGTGGTTCCATAGCTTACAATATACTTGATGATCCAGCCTCCGATGACACTGTAGTAGGACAGAATCAGAAATGCCGCCGCCACTCCAAACACCCCTGCAATCCTGGCATTGGGGTGGATATCCCCGTATGCCAGCACGGGATCGTGGCGGGTCTTTCTGCCCAGTGACATCTCCAGCATCATCACCGGTACGCCCAGAATGCAGATAAAGAATAAATATACCGCCAGAAAGGATGCTCCTCCGTTTCGTCCCATGAGATAGGGAAACTTCCACAGATTTCCCAGTCCTATGGCCGCCCCTGCGGTTGCCATGATAAATCCAAGTTTACTTGCCCATTGATTCTTAGTCTTCATATCAGTACCTTTCCATGTCTCTTTTTAATGAATATGAATATCAGCCCGCTGACTCCCATAAGGATGGGATAAAAGCAGTAGGGAACTGTGATTCCCTCTCCCACATGGGTGAACATTTCCCCCACCCCAAAGGCGCCTGTAGCCACTCCGGCTATCAGGCTCAGCACCGTGCCGGTCATGAGGACCAGAAATACGTTCACTCCTGCCAGCACCACCAAATAGAGCATCACCCGTAACAGGCTGTAGTCAAGGCTGCCCTGTATCTGGAACGAGGCATCCTTTCCCAGGACCAGGAACAAAAGGATCGTGACAATGGCTGCCGGCAGCACGATGAGAAAATTCTCCCTGAACTTGTCCTTCATCTCACATCCCTGTGTCTTTACCGCTGCTATGGTGGTGTCGGATATCATGGACAGGTTGTCTCCGAACATGGCCCCGCCCACCACGGCGCCTGCGCAGACCGCCATGGAAAATCCGGTTTTCTGGCTGATTCCCGCCGCAATGGGAGCCAGGCTGTGATGGTGCCCACCGAGGTTCCCAGTTTCCGAAAAGCCAAGCTCCCGGTTCTGCACAAGGGCCGCCAGAAGCGCAATCAAAAAGGCCACAATGGCCGGCATACTGTAAAAGTCTCCGGTAATGAACCCGGATCCCAAGAAAATCAACAGAAATATCAGAATAGGCAGAAGGGCCGCTGCCCTTCCCTCACGATCTTCCCCCATGTTTTTGTCCCCCTGTATCATATGCTGCGTACCGCCCGTATCATGTACACCGGTACATACGCAAGCTGCGGCCTGTTGGGCCGCAGCAGCTTTATCCATGTTCAATTGTTCTATATACTATTTTAAGAAGCCGTTGACAATCTGGGCTTCCGCCTCTTCCTCTGTAAGACCCAGGGTCATAAGCTTCACAATCTGCTCCCCCGCAATCTTGCCTATGGCTGCCTCGTGAATCAGGGCCGCGTCAATGTTGTTGGCAATCAGTCCCGGAATGGCAAAAATCTTGGCATCATCCATGATGATGGCGTCACACTCCGTATGTCCGCTGCACTTGGCGTTGCCCACGATTTTGGAATTGAAGGTCTGCTTTGAGGTATCCTTGGCAACGGAACGTGACACCACATCCGCGCTGGAATCCTCTCCGTTCAGATTCACGATGTAAGTACTCTCTGCATTCTGGCTGCCGTGGGTCAAAAGGCGTTCCCGCACTATAAGCTTGGCTCCCGCGGCAAGCTCAGCGGAATTGGTCCTGTTGGTGGAATCCACACCCTCAATCTGGACCATCTCCATCTCCATGCAGCTGTTTTCCTCCATGTAGACTTCCGTGCCCGGATTCAGGATGCGCTTGCCGTTGCCGTCACCCTCGCCGTAATGCTTCTCCACATATTTGACCTTTGCATTCTTTCCCACAAAGAAGCGGTGGATTCCGTCATGCTCTGAATCCTGGTCCCCGCAGTTATGAATGCCGCAGCCTGCTACGATGACCACATCCGAGTCCTCACCGATGAAGAAATCGTTATAGACCATCTCCTTTAAACCGCTGGCGCTGACCACCACTGGGATGTGTACGCTTTCGTTTCTGGTGCCGGGTTTGATGCGGATGTCGATTCCCGGCTTATCCGTCTTTGTTACAATGTCTATGTTGGCCGTGGTATTGCGGCCGGCTGTCTGGCCGTTGGCCCTTATATTATAGGCCCCTGCCGGAACACCGTGAAGGTCGGCCACTTCCTCTAATATTCTCTCCTGGATGCTGTCTGCCATATCGCTCACTCCTCCCCTCACTGCGCTGTCTCGTAAAATTTACTGCAGGCGTCCACCGCGGACGCAGTTCCCATGATCTGAGGCATGATTTCATCCCTGGTGCCCTGGTTCACCACCTTGCCGTCTGCAATCACCACAATCTCATCCGCAATATTGAGAATCCGTTCCTGATGGGATATAATCAGGATGGAACCATTGGTGTTTTGTCTCATGCGCTCAAACACCTGAATCAGGTTCTGGAAACTCCACAGATCAATGCCTGCCTCAGGCTCGTCAAATACGGAAAGCTTGGAAGCCCTGGCAATGACAGTGGCAATCTCGATTCTCTTGAGCTCACCGCCGGACAGGCTGGCGTTGACCTCACGGTTGATATAGTCCTTGGCGCAGAGCCCCACCTCGGCCAGGTATTGACAGGCTTCCGACACCGTCAGCTTCTTCCTGGCTGCCAGACGGAGCAGATCGATTACCTGCACACCCTTAAAGCGGACAGGCTGCTGGAACGCAAAGCTGATTCCCAGATTGGCCCTGTCCGTGATGCTCATATCTGTTATATCCTGCCCGTCAAAGAGGATGCGTCCTCCTGTGGGGCGTTCAATTCCCATGATTAGTTTAGCCGTAGTGGACTTGCCGCCGCCGTTAGGGCCTGTTATGACCACAAACTTGCCGTCGCCCACTGTAAAGCTTATATCTTTGATGATACCTATTTCTCCTTTTTCATCATTCACGTCAAAGGAGAGATTCTCTAATGTAAGCATGATGTTCCTTCCTCTCTTCTTTTCTCTCACACACTGTACTGCTTATTTTAAGCCACAGCTTACAGTATATACCATTTCCTACTAAATTACTATCAAAACTTTACCTCTTATGGTGGGATTTGTCTGTTGCAAATGCATCAGAAACAACCGGACTGCAAAAAATACCGGAAACGCAAAAACAGGAAGCCATTCAGCTTCCTGTTCCATGAACCAGTGCAGAAGATGGGAGTCGAACCCACAAGGTATTACTACCACACGGACCTGAACCGTGCGCGTCTGCCAATTCCGCCACTTCTGCGTTACGCTGCTCTCGCAAGCAACGTAGGTTATTATAAAGGATGATTTATGATTTGTCAATCATTTTTCGGCAATATTTTTCAAAAAATACATTCATTGGTAGAGGTCTTGAAAAATAGTGGCCCTGACCCGACTCGCAGCCCATTTTCCAAAGCATCTCAAGCTCCCCGGAGGGGATGATTCTTCCGTCCTCATGCTGCCGGCGCACCAGTGTCTCTGCACCGATGAGCCCCAAATCATCCAGTCCCACCTTGGGCTGAAGATAAACCTTGAATTCCCCGTGCTTCAGCGCGTACTCCATACGGTTTATGATTTCATTTTCCCGGTAGCTGCTGTAAAAGGGCCTGATTTGCTTTAACAATAATATCGGTAATATTCTTTAAAAACACCAGGAACTCGCCCCCGAAGCGGGCAATCAAACCGCCTTCCCGGCAGGCCTGCTTCAGGCTGTTGGCCACGTTCATCAGTACCACATTGCCAGAGAGCTTCCCCTTCTCCTCATTGATTCCTTTAAAATCATCCATGTCCAGGATGAGCAGGGCTGTGGTGCAGGGCGCCGGTCCTGTTTCCGGGTATTATCAGCCGTCTTAAGCCCTGAGTTCGATTCCCAGCCCGCTTAATCCGTTGAGTATCTTATTCATCACAGACGTGACTTCCTTTTCCTCCAGGGTGTGGTCCTTGGCCCGGAAGGTAATGGAATATGCCACGGACTTGTGGCCTGCCAGTACCTGCGCTCCCTCGTACACATCAAAGAGCTTGTAGCTTTCCAGGACCTTTCCTCCCCTCTGTACAATCACATCCTCAATCTGTCCCACCAGGATATCCTTCGGCACCACCATACTGATATCCCTGGTCACAGCCGGGAACCTGGCTATACCGGTATACTTGCGGTCAAAGGTGGTGAACTCCATAATGGACGGCATATCAATGACGGCAATGTAAGCCCTGTCGCCAATCTTATAGTTATCAGCCACATCCGGGTGCACCTCGCCCAGGAAGCCTACCACTGTGCCGTCATACAGAATGTCGGCCTTTCTTCCGGGATGAAGGTAAGGATGCTCTGCACCGGGGTCATAATGAGGCTTTTTATGCATTCCGGCCTTTTCAAAGAACTCTTCCACCACGCCCTTCATGGTGAAGAAATCGCCGTCCCCGTACATTCCCAGGGTGAACTGCATGCGCTCGTCAGGAAGCTCTGTCAGAGGCAGGGACTTGGGACGGTACACATTGGCCAGCTCGTACAGGCGCACATTCTTGTTGCGGCGGTTGTAGTTGGTGGACAGTGAGGTCAGCATACCGTTTAAGGATGTGGTGCGCATGACGCTGAAATCCTCTCCCAGGGGATTGGATATCTCCACTGTTTTCCTCAGGGCGCTGTCCTCAGGAATCAGCATCCTGTCAAATACCCTGGGGCTCTCAAAGGAATAGGTCATGCCCTGGGAAAATCCGCAGAACTCTGCTATCTCCCTGGCTACCTCCTCTATCTGAAGCTTGTAGGAAAGCTTTCCTGTGGTGGCTTCGCCGGAGGGCAGTGTGGTTGGGATCTTGTCGTAGCCGTAGAACCTGGCCACCTCCTCAGCCAAATCAGCCATGCGCTCCAGGTCCTGACGCCAGGTAGGAGCAATCACCTCTTTTGTCTCAGGGTCATAGCCCAGTTCGATGGTCTCAAAGCAGGAAAGCATGGTTTCCTCCGGTATCTCCGTGCCTAAAAGCCTGTTGATTTTGACAGCGTCAAAGGGAATCCGCTTGCTGGTTCTCTTCTCAGGATAGAGGTCGATGATGCCGCCCACAACCTCTCCCGCACCCAGCTCCTCGATGAGCTGGCAGGCCCGGTTTACTGCTTCCTCCGCCGTATTGGGATCCAGCCCCTTCTCGTATTTTCCGGAAGCATCCGTGCGCAGCCCCGCCTTTTTGGCTGACAGACGGATATTGGTGCCGTTGAAGCAGGCTGACTCAAATACCATGGTCCGTACATTGTCCGTGATTTTTGAATTTTCTCCGCCCATGATGCCGGCGATTCCCACCTCCTTTTCCCCGTCATTGATCATGAGGATGGTGGAATCCAGCTTTCTCTCCTGTCCGTCCAGGGTCTGGAACACATCCCCGTCCTTAGCGCATTTCACCACGATTTCGTGGCCTGCCAGCTGGTCATAGTCAAAGGCGTGCATGGGCTGCCCATACTCTTCCATGACATAGTTGGTGATATCCACAATATTATTGATGGGGCGGATACCACTGGCTGCCAGGCGGCGCTGCATCCACCGGGGAGAAGGGGCAAGCTTTATATTCTTTACCATCCTGGCGCAGTAACGGGGACACAGCCCGCTGTTCTCCACCCGCACATTCAGGTAGTCGTGGATGTCCTCACCGTTGCCCGTTGGCGTGACCACCGGTGCGTGGAAGGACCTTCTAAAGGTGGCCGCGGCCTCTCTGGCTATGCCAATCACACTGTAGCAGTCAACGCGGTTGGATGTGATTTCATACTCGAACACCACGTCCCGCAGACCCATGATTTCCACTGCGTCGGAGCCGGGCACGCTGTCCCCCGGAAGGATGTAAATGCCGCTCTCCGGAGCGTCCGGGTACATATCCCTGCTGGCTCCCAGTTCCTCCACGGAACACATCATGCCGCAGGACTCCACGCCTCTTAGCTTACCCCGCTTAATCCTGATTCCTTCCTCAGGAAGGTCGCCTCCGTCATGGCCTCCTGCCACGCGGCCGCCGTCCAGCACCACCGGCACCTTTTCGCCTATGGATTTCTCCGTGATATTGGGGGCACCTGTGACAATCTGCACCGGCTCTCCCTCTCCCACGTTAACCTGGCATACCACCAGCTTATCTGCATCCGGATGGCCCTTAACCTCTAGAATCTCTCCGACAACGATTTTTTCCAGGTTCTTATCCAGACATGTATAACCTTCTACCTTTGTTCCTGTGAGCGTCATGGCATCCGTGTATTCCTGGGCCGTGACATCCAAATCAGGGACATATGCTTTTATCCATGATAATGCTGTGTTCATGTGTTCTCTCTCCTTCTATGCTATGAATGTTTATCAGGGCGCATGATCTTAGAACTGTTTCAGGAAACGGATGTCGTTTTCATACAGCAGACGCATGTCGTCAATTTCATACTTAAGCAGGGCAATACGCTCCAGTCCCACGCCAAATGCGAATCCGGAATACGCGTCCGGGTCAATACCGCACATCTCCAGTACATGGGGGTGCACCATGCCGCATCCCAGAATCTCTATCCAGCCCGACCCCTTACAGAACCGGCAGCCCGAACCGCCGCATTTGAAACAGGTCACATCCACCTCGGCGCTGGGTTCCGTAAAGGGGAAGTGATGGGGACGGAACTTTACCTTTGTCTCAGGCCCGAACAGCTCTCTGGCGAATTCGGCCAGGGTTCCCTTTAGGTCCGCAAAGGTGATGTTCTTGTCGATCACAAGGCCCTCAATCTGATGGAAGGAGGGGGAATGGGTGGCATCCACCTCGTCGGAACGGAACACGCGGCCCGGCGCAATCATGCGGATGGGAAGCTTGCCCTGCTCCATGGTACGCACCTGTACAGGCGACGTCTGGCTGCGCAGCAGGATGTTTTCATTGATGTAGAAGGTATCCTGCTCGTCCCTGGCCGGATGGCCCTTGGGAATGTTCAGCTTCTCAAAGTTGTACCTGTCGTACTCCACCTCAGGCCCCTCCACTACCTCATATCCCATGCCCACGAAAATGCGCTCCACCTCTTCCAGGGCAATGGTGTTAGGATGGCTGTGGCCCACATTGTTTTTCCTGGCCGGAAGGGTGACGTCGATGACCTCCCTTTTTAACTGCTCCTCTCTGGCCTTCTTGGCCAGGGCAGTCCTGGCCTCCTCCAGCCTTCCCTCGATAAGCCCCCTGACATCATTGACCATCTGGCCCACCTTTGGCCGGTCCTCCGGGGCAACATCCTTCATGCTCTTTAACAGGTTCGTCAGTTCTCCCTTCTTACCCAGATAAGATACACGGATGTCATTCAGTTTCTCCAGCGCTTCAGAAGATTCAATCTGCCTCAGCGCTTCTTCTTTGATTTTCTCTAACTGCTCTTTCATGGCTTCTCCTTTTCTTTGTAACAAGATAGAATCCTGCTTCCGGGATGGTCCGCCTAGATCAGACTTTCTTTAACGCCCCAATCCCCGGAAAGCATTATTGTTTCACGGGACCCGCGTTCCAGGAAACAAAAAAGCCCCGTCTCTTCATTGCTGAAGGGACGAGACTGTAAACTCGCGGTACCACCCTGCTTCCTGTATCATCCCCGGACCTGCATCCGGAATATACAGACACTTGATGCACGTAACGTGTGCCAGCGTCACAGACTACCGGAATCCTTCCACAGATTGGTGAAAGCATCCTTTTGCCTGTACGGCTCCGGTGGGAATTTCAACCGTCTATCTGAACCCGGGCAGGCTTTCAGCCGGCGGCCTCCCCTCTCTGATGGAAAATAAACGTCTACTATGCACCTTCATCGCTTTTGGATTATCAAACCTAACCTACATTCTAGTCACATTTTCTGAAAATGTCAAGCGGAAAGCCAGAAAATCACATTTGACTTTGAAAAAAAGAAGGGGTAAAGTTATATTCAGGGATCATTTTGTGCTGGTCCTTCCAAAATCCCATACAAAAGAAAGGCGTACCCATATGATTCATCGTTATGAAGCTCCCTGCATGGACCTGCAGCAGATTCACCAGTCCGGCCAATGTTTCCGCATGGTTCCCCTGCCGGAGGATACATACCCTTCAGAGGCAAAGAACGGTTACCGGCTTATCAGCGGCCTCCGCGTCCTGCGTGCATGGCAGGACGGCACTTCCATCTGCCTGGACTGTCCCCATGAGGACCTTTCCTTCTGGCTGTCCTATCTGGATATGGACCGGGATTACCAGGCTGTCATTGACTCCATTGACCGGGAAAATTCCTATCTTACGGCCGCCGCCATGAGCGGGGCAGGCATCCGTATCCTGCGCCAGGACCCCTGGGAGATGATCATTACCTTCGTGATCTCCCAGCAAAAGACCATTCCGAACATACGTCAGCTGGTGGAAGCCCTCAGCAGCCGGTACGGCACTGTCCTGGAGGACGGACAAGACCTGGGGAAAGAAGATGACCGGGGGAAAGCAAATGACCGGGAGAAAGAAAATGACCGGGAAAAAGAAAATGACCCTGGAAGGTGCCTTCCGCCGGCCTGCTCCTTTCCTGCCCCCAGCCAGCTCTGCCTTGCTTCCCTGGATGATTTAATGGGGCTTAAGCTGGGATACCGGGCCAAGTACATCCACAGGCTCTGCCAGGACGCGGTTTCCGGCAGGCTGGAGCTGTCCCATCTGAGTACTCTGGACTATGAGGGCGCCATGGAATATCTCACCGGATTTTACGGAATCGGAAAAAAGGTAGCCAACTGCGTATGCCTTTTTGGCCTCCACCACATAGACGCGTTTCCAGTGGACACATGGATTGAAAAAATTCTGATGGAACAGTATTTTGACAGAAAAAAATACCGCTGTATCCCCAAAAACCGTCTCTGCGAAACAATCGTAGAGGATGTGTTCGGGCGATACAGCGGCTGTGCCGGCATCATGCAGCAATACATTTTTTATTATGAGCGCAGCGTCAGGCAGGGAAGGGAATGAGCTGTGTCACTCCATAAGCCGCCCCATGGACGGACGCAGGCGTCCTGCCACCGTCACTGCCAGGATGCAGAGTATATAGTCCGGAATCATGGTGGGCAGGCAGTATACCGCAAAAATGGCGCCCCATCCCACTGTGTCGGGAGTCACCACCACAAAGTGGGTGATGAAGTAAAAGTAAAGGATTCCCATTCCGTAATAAATCACATAGCCCACTGTGGCGCTAAACAGGCAGGCCCCAGGCTTTACAGCGTGCATCCACTCCACTAGCTTTCCCATCACGTAGGCTGCCAGGGCAAATCCCAGCAGAAATCCAAAGGTGGGGCGTATCAGATAAGAGGGGCCTCCTCCCCGCGCAAAAACAGGGATTCCCACCAGTCCGATCAGAAGATAGGCGGACACGCTGAGAAAGGCCCTTCTGGAGCCCAGCAAAAGGCCTGCCAGAAGCACAAAAAACCACTGGAGGGTGAAATTCATGGTGTCCGCCCCCACCGGTATGACAATTTTAATAAAGGCTCCCACTGCCGTCAATGCCGTAAACAGCCCGCATACCGTCAGGTCCCTTGCTAATCCGTGCCGCTGCACCATTGTACGGCTTCCTGTACTGCTTTCCTGTCTCATCTGTTCCACTCCTTCTGTTTCATCAAAATCTGCCTGCCGGACAAATCACATCATGCCCAGCTCAAATATCTTCCATCTCTCCCGCAGCCCGGCTTCCCGGCCCACCGCAAAAACTCTGGTGAACTCGCCGTCCTCCCACTGAGGAGCCTTCTCAACTGCCCCAGGCCCTTATACTTATAAAACCAGGCGGCTGTCATCTGAGGCATGTCCGCGGGCATGGACTCAAATTTCACATGCCTTGGAAGCGCCTCATCCTGCACCGTATATTCACTTACCAGTTTTTCTCCGCCCCTTGCCCTGTTGGCCGCAGCCACACCGAACATGATGACCAGGCATAGCAGGGTCAGGCCGCAGATTCTGACAGCCTGGGGCGATATGTTGCGTCTGTTCATATAATGCGTCCTTTCATAGCCTTTTAACACCAGGCCTGGGACATTTCCCTGTGTTCCAGGCAGCATTTGCGTATTCCCTCGGAGGTATTGAAGAACCGTATCCCATGGGACCTGATCTTGTCCGTATTCATGGTCAGATTCCTGGGACAGGAGGCAAAGCGCTCATCATCGCATTTCAATATGCTGCCGAAATCGCCTCCTGCCAATTCCCTGAGAAACAGCCTGGCCGTGTCAAAGGTGTTGTACCGGTTCTCACTTCCAAAGTTATAAACGCCTCCGGGAAGCCCCATGGCTTCTTCCAGATGGCGCACCACTTCCCACACATAGGTGATTCCCCTGTAATCGTGAACAGGAAACTCCACCTCCCGCCTTTCCTTTAACGCGTCTGTCAGCTTCTGCAAAAGGCCCTGGCCGGCTACCCTGCCCCTGGACGGGGCGTCATACAGCCATGTAAGCCTGAGGGCCACCGCATCCGGCAGGTATGTGAGCATGGCTTCCTCCGCCCGTTTCTTATCTCTTCCATACACATTTCCCGGCTTTCCCTCGCTGCCCTCACGGTTGGGCTCCAGGGAATGGGATGTGTTGTAAATCTGGTCTGAGCTGGTAAATATCATGCGGCTGCCGGCTTTCCTGCACGCCTTGGCCAGATTGACGGTTCCCCTGACATTGACTTTCTCTGAAAGGACAGGATTCCTTTCACATGCACCCGTGTTTGAAATTGCCGCGCAGTGCAGGACATAGTCAGGCCGGATGGCCTTTACAAAGGCGGAAACCGCCACAAAATCCTCAATATCCAGTTCCCTGTGTGTCACCCCCACTGCCTCATATCCGTCCCTGCCACTAAAATATTCACAAATCCGGGAACCGAGAAATCCCCCGGCCCCGGTTATTAATAAGCGTCTGTTCATTCTGTTTTTATGCCTTTCTACAGATATGATAACATTATAGCCTACTAATTCTTACATTTCTTTACGGATTTCTTAATATTTTAACAAGCTCTTCTTTAATATGTTATGTCCTCCAGGGAAATCATCTCATATCCCGTGCTGTATTCCTCTTCCAGAAGGCTTCTGTCCCCATATTCCGCCTCCCCCATCTGATTATCATAGGGGTCGTTTCTCAAATGGGTCATGGGAGGTTCAAACTCATATCCGAACTCCCTGGCTGCCGGAAGACGGAAGGGATCCAGGTTTCCGAAGTAGAAATCCCATCTCTGTGTGTCCCCCTCCCGGTAGGCCGCACCTCCGAAGGAACAGTCCGCGCAACGCCATCCATGGGCGTTTGTATAGAACTGTGCCCAGTCATGGCAGCTGATTTCAAAGGGCGATGTATAGAGTCCCGCCTGCCATCTGGCCGGAATGCCGGTCTCACGGCACAGGGTGATAAACAAAAGCGCCTGTACGCCGCAGTCTCCCTTCATGGACGAGGCCGCATACTGCGGAATGTCGGTCAGGGTAAAATAGCTGCGCACAAAGGAATACATCACATGGGTGGTGATATAGTCATATATTCTTCTGGCCTTCTTTAAGGGATCCTGTTACTCCCCCACGATTTCAGCCGCCAGTTCCCGGATCAGGGGAGTGAAGCGGATATGGGGCTGCTGCTGCGCCAGCCAGGCGTCCGCGGGCTCCGCCAAACCATTTGCTCCTTGTTTCTCTCCGCCGTGTTTCTCTCCGCTGTGTTCCAGACCGACATGGGAGAAATCCAGGTATGCTTCCCGGTTCTCAAAGGAAAACTCCACCGAATATTTCTGCCCCTTCCTGTGTTTTGTATGAAAACAGATGGTGCGCTGGAAGGCATCTGCCCTCGCAATGGTATACTCCTGTTTTTCGGCTTCCCTTTCCCCGATTCTTACGCTGTGGATTTTCACATTCTTTATCTGGGCATATTCAATTGGCAGGGGCAGGTAGACCTTGATATCTTCACCTTCCCGCTCCGCTTCCTCCTGGATCCCAAGTGTCCCGCGGATGCAAAACCTGCATCCGGCGCCTCCCTGTTCTTTCATGGAAGCAATGGTTCTGTTAAGCAGCCCGAAGTTTTCCGCCTTAGACCGGACCAGTTCCCGGTCCAGTGCCCGGTTCTCATATTCTTTCCTGGTCTTTAAGACATTTTTCAGAAAGCTGCTCCGGAAGCGTACCTCTCCATCCACGTAAATCCAATCCACGGCATCCTCCTCCCACAGGGTTTCGAGTTCACTGTCCTTAAAATCCCTTACATTGTCCCGCAGCATATCAAGGGCCTCTGACCATGCATAGGGGTATTGTCCCGGCATGCGCTTAAGAATCTCCTGTTCAATCATAAGACGCTTTCTCAAAGCCTGGGGAATATCCCTTTTCAGCCTGCTGTCAATCCTACGGACAGCCCTGTCAAAATCCCCTCTCCACTTTAACTTTTCTATGTCCTCCGGCAGCGGAACCGCCAGAGTCTCAAAAAAACTGTTGTCCATTTGAATTTTCCGCTCCTTATCATAACCATTTTTCCTGTCACCGCCCAATCCCTATCATAACCTTTTTTTGCCTATTGCACAACCGGGAATAGACGTAAAAAGGCCCGGACAGGCTCTGTGTGCTGCCTGTCCGGGCTCATGCTGTTTCCTATCTATTTGAAAATCCCCTTTTTCTTAGGCTTCTCTTCCTCCTGGGACGTGACGCCGTTCATGGCATCGTCAAACCGCCTTAAGGCTTCCTTCTGCGCCTGATTCATGCGTTCCGGAACCTGTACCACCAGGGTAACATAGTGATCTCCCCTGACACTGCGGCTGCGCAGCGAGGGAACACCCTTGCCCTTTAAGCGCACCTTGGTATCTGTCTGGGTACCCGGTCTTACATCGTACTCCACTTCGCCGTCCACGGTCTTTATGCGGATGGGACCTCCCAGGGCTGCCCGCGCAAAGGAAATGGGCACCGTGGAATAAATACTGGTATCCTGGCGCTTGAATATGGGATGCTGGGAAACAACTGCCTCCACCAGCAAATCACCGCGCTCACCGCCGCCTGTGCCGGGTTCACCGCCCCCTGCCAGACGCACGCACTGACCATTGTCAATGCCTGCAGGTATGGATACCTTGAATTTTTTGCGGACGGTCTTATAGCCCGTGCCGTAGCAGTCAGGACACTTTTCCTTGATTACCTGTCCTGTACCGTTACAGTCAGGACAGGTCTGCACATTCTGTACGGTTCCGAAGAAGGACTGCTGCGTGTACATGATTTTGCCCTTTCCGTTACACTTTGAACAGGTCTGGGGAGAGGTGCCTGCCTTAGCGCCCGTGCCGTGACAGCTGGCACAGGTTTCTTTAAAGTTAATCTCTATCTCTTTATCACAGCCAAATACGGCTTCCTCAAATGTAATCCTAACAGAAGTCTTTATGTTGGCGCCCCGGGAGGGACCGCTCCTGGCCCTCCCGGACCTGCCGCCGCCAAAAATATCACCAAAAATATCGCCGAAGATATCACCCATATCCCCGCCGAAGTCAAAGCCGCCGAAGCCGCCGCCAAAGCCGCCCGCACCGGCTCCGCCCTGTTCAAACGCAGCATGGCCGAACTGGTCGTACTGCTGACGTTTCTGAGGGTCACTTAACACGCTGTATGCCTCGGAAGCTTCTTTGAACTTGGCCTCTGCCGCTTTATCGCCTGGATTGGCATCGGGGTGGTATTTCTTGGCAAGTTTCCTGTATGCTTTTTTCAATGCATCCTCATCTGCATCTTTGGGAACGCCCAGAACTTCATAGTAATCTCTCTTACTCTCTGCCATGTTGTTTACCTCTTAATCTATCTGAACGCCGCAAAACTGGCCCTGACAGGCAGTTTCAAAAGCACTCTTTATCAGCCACAAAGGGGGTAGTGGCCGGTTTCCCGGCTCCTAAGCCCCCTGTTTGTTTTATCTGGATTTACTTCCTTGGATTTATACTTCCTTGAAATCAGCGTCCACAACGTCATCGCCGCCTGCTGCATTTCCAGCGCCGCCCATGTCCGGGCCTGCCTGGCCTGCCGCGCCGGAGGCCTGCGCCTGCTCATAAACCTTCGCAAACAGCTTCTGGGCGCTGTTCATCAGCTTCTCTCTGCCGGCCTTGATGTCCTCTACCTGTGCGTCTGTCATCTCCTCAACCGGAGCTCGGTTGATGGCTTCCTTCAATGAATTAAGGTCAGCTTCCACCTCTGCCTTGTCGCCAGGAGCAATCTTGTCTCCAACCTCTTCCAGGGCCTTCTCGGTCTGGAATACCATAGAGTCCGCATCGTTCCTTGCATCGATGGCTTCCTTGCGCTTCTTGTCCTGTGCCTCGTATTCAGCTGCTTCCTTCACCGCCTTATCGATATCATCGTCTGACATGTTGGAGCCGGAAGTAATGGTGATGTGCTGCTCCTTGCCTGTTCCCAAATCCTTTGCGGATACATTTACGATACCGTTGGCATCAATGTCAAAGGTAACCTCAATCTGTGGAATACCCCTTCTTGCTGGCGGAATTCCATCCAGACGGAACTGTCCCAATGTCTTGTTATCCCTTGCAAACTGACGCTCGCCCTGTACCACATGGATATCCACTGCCGTCTGGTTGTCTGCTGCGGTTGAGAAAATCTGGCTCTTCTTGGTTGGAATGGTGGTATTTCTCTCAATCAGTCTGGTAGCCACGCCGCCCATGGTCTCGATGGACAGGGAAAGAGGTGTTACATCCAGAAGAAGGATATCTCCTGCGCCTGCATCGCCAGCCAGCTTGCCGCCTTGGATAGCAGCGCCGATGGCAACACACTCATCCGGGTTCAGAGACTTGCTTGGCTCCTTGCCTGTCAGCTGTTTTACCTTTTCCTGTGCAGCGATCATACGTGTGGAACCGCCTACCAGCAGCACCTTGCCCAGTTCAGAAGCAGTGATGCCCGCATCCTTAAGCGCGTTCTGTACCGGGATGGCGGTGCGCTCTACCAGGTCATGGGTCAGTTCGTCAAACTTAGCCCTGGTCAGGTTCATATCCAGATGCTTTGGTCCCTCGGCCGTTGCGGTGATGAATGGCAGGTTGATATTGGTGGTGGTAGCTGTGGACAGCTCCTTCTTTGCCTTCTCAGCTGCTTCCTTCAGTCTCTGGAGAGCCATCTTGTCATTGGACAGGTCCACACCCTCGGCCTTCTTGAACTCGGAAATCATCCAGTTTGTAATTGCATTGTCAAAATCATCGCCGCCCAGACGGGTGTCGCCGTTGGTGGACAAAACCTCGATTACGCCGTCGCCGATTTCAATAATGGAAACATCAAAGGTACCGCCGCCTAAGTCGTATACCATGATTTTCTGCTCTTTTTCATTGTCAAGTCCGTAAGCCAGGGCTGCCGCCGTAGGCTCGTTGATGATACGTTTTACATCCAGGCCCGCAATCTTGCCCGCATCCTTGGTAGCCTGGCGCTGCGCGTCGTTAAAGTAGGCCGGAACCGTGATGACTGCCTCTGTTACAGTCTCTCCCAGATAGCTCTCTGCGTCAGCTTTCAGCTTCTGCAGAATCATAGCGGAAATCTCCTGTGGAGTGTACTTCTTTCCGTCGATGTCTACTCTGTAGTCCGTGCCCATGTGGCGCTTGATGGAAGAGATGGTTTTATCTGCGTTGGTAACTGCCTGACGCTTTGCGGGCTCGCCAATCAGCCTCTCTCCTGTCTTTGTGAATGCTACAACGGATGGTGTTGTCCTTACGCCCTCCGCGTTGGCAATAACAGTTGGTTTTCCGCCTTCCATAACAGCCACACAGCTGTTTGTCGTACCTAAGTCAATACCGATAATCTTGCTCATAGTCTTTTCCTCCTGATTATTTTAGTGGAATATATTTCTGTTATTGGGTATGTCAATTTGCCACTTTTACCATACTGTGTCTGACCACGCTGTCCCTGTACATGTAACCCTTCTGCAGTTCCTCCGCCACTATGTTCTCTCCCAGGCTATCATCATCCACATGCATCACCGCGTTGTGGTAGTTGGGGTCAAATTCCTGGCCTACTGCCTCAATGGCTTTCACGCCGGCTTCCTCCAGTGTTTTCCGGAACTGCTTATATATCTTCTCCATGCCCTCCGCAAGGGGTGTTTCCTTTGCATCCTCAGGCACAGTTGCCAGGCCTCTCTCAAAATTGTCGATGACGGGAAGGATTCTCTCTATAATGTCCTTGGCTCCCATCTCATACATGGCGGACTTTTCCTTGTCTGTCCGCTTGCGGAAATTCTCAAATTCCGCCATCTGCCGCTTCACCCGGTCAGTGAGCTCCTCTATCTTTTCATCCCTGGGGTCCTTTTTCTTCTTAAAGAATCCCTTTTTTTCTTCCTTTTCACCGGCAGGCACCTGCTCTGTGCTCTCCTCTGTTTCCTCTGTTTCTTCTGTTTCATCAGGGGTGCCTTCCTGTGTCTCCGGGATATCATTAGAAGCTTCCGTCTCCTTTGCCTCCCCGGTCTCAGAAGCCTGGTCTTTTCCCCCTGCCTGCTCTGCCTTCAGGGCCTCGTCTTCCTTTTTTAACTCTTCGTCTTTCATATCTTCACTCACAGCTTATCACCTTTCATCTTTTTTAAATGCTGTATCCAGCTGATTCATCAGATTGCGCAGGGTCCCAAGAACCTTTTCATAATCCATCCGCTTGGGTCCTATGATACCGATGGTTCCCCGCAGGCCTCCTCCCAAATCGTAATTGGCAGTGACCACACTGCAGTCCTTCATGGACTGCACCGGGCTCTCGTCACCGATATAAACCTGAATGCCCGCTTCTTCCTCTGTGCGGGAATTGACTTCCCCCACAAATTCCTGCAGCACTTCTTTATGTTCCAGTGTATCAATGAGCCGGCTGGCTTTGTCGCCGTCCGAAAGCTCAGGGTACTTGAATATGTTGGTGGCTCCGCTGGTATAAATCTGCAGATCCTCTTCCCCTGCCTTGATGGCTTCCGCCACCTCGTTCAGGACCAGGTCCACCACCTGGCTGTGATTTCCCGCATCGCCCTTCAGCTTGCTGATGACATCCAGATTGATTTCCTCTATGGTCAGCCCGTTCAGGCTGCTGTTAAGCAGGATGTTCAGATTAAGGAGCTCCTCGTCGCTGAGATTATCCTCAATATCAATCATGGTGTTCTTGATGATATTGCCTTCCACCACCACAACCACCAAAAGCTTATGCTTCTCCATCTTGGAAAGCTGGATAAACTTAAGCTTTGTCTTGTGATAACTGGGGCCGCTGATCATGGTCGCGTAGTTGGTATTGGCAGCCAGCACCTGGGCCATCTTCTTTAGAACCAGTTCCAGCTTATCAACCTTCTGAACCATCATCTCCTTAAACTCGGTTACCTCGCTCTCCTTATCCAGCATAATCTGGTCCACATAGAACCGGTACCCTTTGTCGGAAGGAATCCGCCCTGCCGAGGTATGGGGCTGTATGATATACCCCATCTCTTCCAGGTCTGACATCTCATTGCGGATGGTGGCAGAGCTGAGCTTAAGGTCTGAATATTTGGAAATGGTCCTGGAGCCCACCGGCTCTCCGGTTTCCAGATATGTCTTGATGATGGCCTTTAATATAGTGACCTTCCTGTCGTCCAGGAGCGCATCCAATGGCATCTGCTCACCTTCCTTTCTTCAATTATTAGCACTCGACGTTCGGGAGTGCTAACATCTACATTCCATAATATATTCCTTCTGGAGTCATTTGTCAAGAGATAAATCCAAATTCTTTTCATATTATTTGCGTTTTCCCTTCACCCGCCGGCACATCATGTGCCATTTCCCTTTCATATCAACTAGATAATGGATTTCTCCCTCCACTTTTTACATAAATATTCCAAATTCGCAGCTTTTTCTCTCCACTTTTTATACTCTTGTAACACTTGCTTAATTATTTTAACTTGACAAGTAACATTTTTGTAATATAATGAAGATACAACTTTATAGGACATATAAAACCATAACAATGTCATAAGATTGCGAGGTCGTTGTATGCATTACTTTAAGATAACCCTTCTGGCCGCGGCCATGGCCGCATTCAGTCTCACGCCGGCCTTTCCGGCATTTGCCGACGAGCCCGTGGGAACGGATGTGACCGTAGTGGAGGCCGGTACATCAGATACGTCTGAGGACTCAGTCCAGGATGTCCAGGAGTCTCAGGAAACCTCCGGTTCCCGGGAATCCAAAGGCCACAGAGCCTCTGTTGTTGGTGAAGAGGAATATATATCCCAGGGACCAGGCGTCCAAAAAGAAGAGAAGGAGGAAGCTCCGGCCCCCAGGGAGACATCCCTTGGACGGTTTACCATCACAGGATACTGCGGCTGCGAACAGTGCTCCGGCGGTCATAGCCTTACCTATTCCGGCACGGTTCCCACCCCAAACCACACCATTTCCGCTGATTTAAATTATTTTCCTCTTGGAACAAAGCTGAAAATCGACGGAACCGTCTACACGGTGGAGGACAAAGGTTCTTTTGTAAATGGTAATATTCTCGATATTTATTACGGCTCCCACCAGGAAGCCCTGGCCAAAGGTACATACACTGCAGAGGTATTCTTAGTGCAGGATTGATTTATGATGTGAGGAAAAACTACCAGGCGTATAAGCCTGGTAATTTTTTGCCCTTCTTTGGGAAATGATTTCTGGAGCAGAAATTTTTACCAAAATCCTGTCATTTTCGGTCGAAAATGGTGCTATTCCCATATTTTTCCTTGACAAGGTAAAAAAAATATGATAAAAACTTGTTTATTGCTCATATATTACAAAAGTATTACATATTATTTATTAATGTGTTAAAAATCTTTTTCTAATTATTACTTGAGCAATAGGAGGTATTACACCATGAAATTAAGACACTTACTGACCGGAGCCATCCTTACCGTCAGCCTGCTTGCGGCTACTGCCATCACAGTCCTTGCAGCAGCGCCAAAGGGAAGGTTCAAAACAGTGAACAGCACCACCATCAGCGGTTGGGCTTACAACAGCAGCACACCTGATGATGCGCTTAATGTACGGATATCCATCAAAGATAAGAATACAGGTGAGGAAGTTTTCTCTCAGAGAATGACAGCCGGGGAATACAGCGACGAGCTGTACGGCAGCGGCAAGGGCAATGGCTGCCACGCCTTTACCCTCAATATGGACTGGAGCGCCCTGCCCTATGGCGTCTATCTGGTAGAAGGCTATGTGGGAGACAGTGATTTCTCCAACCCCAGGACCTACACCAACGGCAATCCCGATGCCAGACAGGAAGCCCCTGCTGCCGAGGCCCAGAACCTGGTTCCACTGGGCGTATTCAAGACAACGGGGTATTGTCCATGCGGGGCCTGTTCAGAGGGCTGGGGACGCCGCACCAGCACCGGCGCCGTGGCCACTGCCGGCCACACCATTGCCGTGGACCCCCGGGTAATTCCCTATGGCTCCAAGGTAATGATAAACGGCGTGGTCTACACAGCGGAGGACCGCGGCGGAGCCGTCAGAGGCAATCACATCGACATCTTCTTCAACACCCATGCCGAGACACGCCAGCACGGCACCCAGAACGCAGAGGTCTATCTGGTCCAGTCATAAGGCATTCTTTTAACCAAAAACATAATTTACAGAAATGAAAAGAACAACCCGGTAAGAGCCTTTAAGGCTTTTTCCGGGTTGTTCTTTTCATTTCCAAAACACGGTCTAGCTCTCACTGCACTCCCGCAGCTCCGTGCCGTGATAGAAAAAGTCTAAGATCTGCTTGTAACCTTTTCCTGTCTTTGCCATGCCCTGGGCCCCATTCTGGCTCATGCCCACTCCGTGGCCGAAGCCGCCTCCATATATATGGAAGGAAACGCCTCCATCCTCCCCCGTCCTCTTCTCAATGGCAATAAAGGCGCTGGGAAGAGTGGCGTTTCCGGTCATGGTCCCCCCGTCCTTCTTGGTGATAATCAGGGACGGATTTCCCAGTGCAGCGCGTATGGAGGACTGTCCTTTGATTGTAACGGTACCGTCAGTGCCCGTGACTGTAAGCTCGCCTGCTATGCCCCCCGGTCCCCTGTCTGTTATGGTCATATCCTGTATCTGGCCCGCTCCGCTTATCTGGGTGGAAGCCACGTCGGCCGGAAGGTCTGTCTGCCAGCGGAACATGGGATAGGAGGTGTCATAGGCAATCACATCCTCCCTCTTAATATAGGATTCAAAGCCATCGTTGTCTTCCCTTCCCAGGCTCTTTCCTCCCTCTTTTACCTCCGCGGCCCTCAGATAGGGATATTTTCCGCTGTCAGTACCCCAAACGCCGGCATCCGCCGTACGGCCGCAGGAGGTGGAGAAATAAAACGCCTCAATGGGTTTATCCTCGTAAAACAGCATCTTTCCGTAAGTCTCCTTTACGGCCTGGGTGGACCTATCATCGGCAGAGGTATTATTATAGACCTGGAAATTCGTGCTGTCATCCACATGGGCGCCATACTGGCTGTAAGTATTGCCCTGGATCTGCCGGTAGGCATAGGTCCTGGCACACACGGCCTGGGCCTTCAGGGCCTCCTTTTCATAGGATGGGGGCATCTCGCTGGGCACTACCTTTGTCAGGTAATCCTCCAAATACAAATCATTGACCAGAACCAGCCCCTCCGGCATTCCCTTGATTTCCAGACTCCCGCTGTAAACCGGCGTGCCCTGGCTCCGCTCAATGGAACGGATGGTGATTGCCTCCGGTTCATCCGGCGTGATAATCATGCGTCCAAACTCCAGATAGGGGCTGTCAGGACCAACCGTAAGCTGCGTACCTGCCTCCAGGCGCTCTCCCACCATCTTTCCCTTGGCATTCTCATATTCCAAATTAGCGCCGCTTCCCAGCACCAGGTCCGCGGACGCATGGAACACACTCTTAAAGCCCGTGTCCATCAAAAGGACGCGGATGGTCTTGGCGTCAAATTCCCTCTCCAAAAGTGCTGCGCACAATTTTCCGTCTGCCGCCACAAATTCCTGAAGGTTATAGCCCACCAGTATGTCCGACGCGTTCAGCACCTTAAAATCCCCATATATCTTATATACATGGAAATTAGGAGCCAGGGGAATCTCCCCGTAGCCTTCTATCTCAATGGCATCCTCTGTTACGGACAGCACCTTGCCGCTTAACCGGTCCCGTTTCATAGTAATTTTGACCAGCTTGCCGTCCTCCATGTGAAGGTCAGCCAGATTCCCGGCCATTCCGTCTTCCCCGCCAAGTTTGGCGCTCACCGGAAACTCCCGGTAGGCCGTTCCCAGATACGCCTTAAAATGTCTGCCGTCACTTTCAGCCAGCCAGACATTCTCATAGACCACATTTCTGGACACGAGACCGGATGTTATCATCTCCCCGCCCCTGGCCAGAAACCGTATCTCACAGTCCAGGAACGCGTCCAGGGCAAGTCCCTGAAACCCGAAGTTGCCGGCCGTGGTATAGGCAGTCCAGCTCTCGGCCTGTTCAAGATTGGACGGGGTGCCGTAGAGCACGGCCTCCATCTCCTCCACTTTCCCCTCCGGGTCTGTCTCCCTCAATATGGAATCGTACAGTTTCCACCAGTCCTCCTCCGGAAACGCCTGGTCTCTGTTTTTTCTGGTGGAACCGGCCTGAAGCTTCAGCTTGCCGGACACCTGGCCGGCCATGTACGAAGCCTCCGCGTATGTAAGATATCCCTGGGCAGCGGCCAGGGAAGCAGGCGTAAGCTCCGGGTCCAGATAGCCCTCATCATAGAGATAATCCATATATTTGACAAACCAGTTGTCCTTTTCCTTTGCAGAAAAATGGGAGGTTCCCCGTTCCTCTGCCCTCTTTTCACACTCTTCCTTGTCTGTAAGGGCCAGAGCCATGGCCTTCATTGCCTGGGCCCTTATGATTCCGTCCCTGGGCGGCTCCATCTTTACGATTATCACCATAAGTGTGACCACCACCAGTATCACGCCGCTTACCCATGCTATCATCCTGTTCTTCATATTCGGTCCAACTCCTGTAAACGAAGTAAAGCAGCGGGGTAACCGCTGCTTTTATCATGTGTAACCCCAGAATGCCGGCTCTTACTTATTGACGCCTAGCAATGCTAGGTGGGCAACCTCACTTAAACATCTGCCTTCCACTCGACGGAGGCCTGACATCCGCTTAAAAATATTGGAATCCCTTTTGTCTAATGTAGGTTCAAAATTGGTAAGAGTATCGAACACCCCAGGAAATTACAGTTCCACTTCTTTTATCTGGTGTTATTATACCCCAAACACTTGGGTTTTTCAAGTTGATTTTTCTGAACATTTATGGAATTTTTTCCTCAATGGTTCCTCTTTCCACACCTGCGTCAGAAACCCTCGCAAATATAAGGGGCTCCGGTTCCGGCTTCTGTTTTCCCAGGGTACAGGAGGCCAGGAATTTTTCCGCTGCCGGTCCAAACAGGTCCTCATGAGAGGCGTAAAGGACTGCCATGGTCTCTCCTGCTTCCACACGGTCCCCATACTTTTTCCGCAGAAGGATGCCTGCGCTGTAATCAATGGTATCCTCCTTCTTATTCCTGCCGGCTCCCAGCATCACGGATGCCACTCCGATTCCCTCTGTATCCATATGAGTGATACAGCCTGCCTCAGGAGCCTTTACCTCCCGGCTCAGGGGCGCCTTCGCAAAAAGATCCGGATGTTCCACGTAACGGCCATCCCCGCCCTGGCTCTCAACCATGGATTTAAGGCACTGAAGGGCACTTTTGTCCTTCATGGCGCCTTTGGCAAGCTTCCTGCACTGCTCCATATCCCCCTTTCCCGCCATGTGAAGCATGTTTGCAGCCAGTTCCAGGGATACACAGGTCAAATCCTCCGGTCCGCGGCCCTTCAGGGTCTCAATGGCTTCCTCCATCTCCAGGGAATTGCCGATGGCATGACCCAGCGGTACGTCCATATTGGTTATGAGGGCGCAGCAGCGCCGTCCGGCCAGGGTTCCGATGGAAACCATCTCCCGGGCCAGGCTGATGGATTCCTCCAGGGATTTCATGAAAGCGCCGCTTCCCGTCTTTACATCCAGGACAATGCAGTCGCTGCCGGCCGCCAGTTTTTTGCTCATGATGGACGAGGCGATAAGGGGAATGCTGTCCACGGTGGCCGTCACATCCCGCAGGGCATAAAGCTTTTTATCCGCCGGCACCATGTTTCCCGACTGGCCGATAAGGGCCAGGCCGTTTTCATTGACAATACGGAAAAATTCTTCCCTTGGTATGGCAGTCTTAAACCCCGGAATGCTCTCCAGCTTATCCACGGTTCCTCCGGTGTGTCCCAGGCCCCGTCCGCTCATCTTGGCCACCTTGACGCCGCAGGCAGCCACAATGGGGCCTGTCACCAGGGTCGTCTTATCCCCCACGCCGCCTGTGCTGTGTTTATCCGCCTTGATTCCCTCTATGGGTGACAAATCCACCATGTCCCCGGAATGCGCCATCTCCAGTGTCAGATCTGTTATCTCCCGGTCATCCATGCCCTTAAAATAAACGGCCATCAGCATGGCTGACATCTGATAGTCGGGAATGTCTCCGGCCACGAATTCACGCACCATATAGGCAATCTCCTCCGCGGAAAGGGAACCGCCCCGTTTCTTCTTTTCAATCAGGTCATACATTCTCATGTCACACACCTCCCAAATGGTCCGGTCCAAAGCTCTCCGGAAGCAGCTGGGCCAGAGTATATTCCCGGTATTCCTCCGCGCTTTTAGCCAGGATAATGCAAAATGAATCCGGATTACAGAACTCCCGCATGACCTGCCGGCACACTCCGCAGGGCGGACAGTAATCCCCGGCCTTTCCATCAGGACCCCCGCATATGACAATGGCCTCAAACTCCCTCTCACCCTCGCTCACTGCCTTCGCAAAGGCGCACCGCTCCGCGCAGATACCGGGACTGTATGCTGCATTCTCTATGTTGTTGCCCGTGTACACCTTCCCATCCCTGCAAAGCAGGGCCGCCGATACATGAAAATGGGAATAAGGCGCATAGGAGCGCCCAAGACCGTCCAGTGCTGTCCGTATCAATGCTTTTCTCTCCAAATTACCCCTCCTTCTGCCCGGACCAGCCGGATCCCCGGACGCTGCCGGCGGTCCGGTCCCTGGCCGGATGTTCTCCTTCTATTATAATATAAGCCAGCCGCTTAAACAAGGGAAACAAACTGCCCCTCCACATAGCTTCTCAAATCCTCCGGCGACAGGGTGACCTGTACGCCTCTCTGTCCCGCGCTGACCATAACGGTATCGTAAAGCTGGGCCATTTCTTCTATATAAGTGGGGAAATGCTTCTTCATGCCGACAGGAGAACACCCGCCGCGTATGTAGCCGGTGATTCCCAGCATATCCTTTACATGAATCATCTCCACCTTCTTCTCCCCCGCGGCCCTGGCAGCCTTCTTAAGGTCCAGCTCCTCATCCACAGGAATACAGCACACCAGATATCCCTTTTTTTCTCCCTTCAGCACCAGGGTCTTATACATCCGGTCGTGGTCCACCCCCATAAGATCTGCGGCGTGGCTGCCGGAAAGGTCGTTTTCATCCACCTCATAGGTCCCTGTCTCATACGCTATATGAGCCGCGTCCAACAGACGCATCACATTTGTCTTAACCATATCAAACACTCCTTTTCACCGGCCCGGGTTTTACCCGCGGACCATGTTTCAGGAATATCATACTCTTTTTTCCACTGCCCGTCAATCAATCCCGGACAGGCCGGACAGCGTACCCAAAAAGCCTTCAAAAGAAAGCGGCATGGAGTATTCACAAAACAATATTATACGGTTATAATGGGAAATAAATACGCAAAGGAAAGGAAATCTCATATATGGAAAAGAATGATATCTTCATCATACACGGAACCGATTACAAGAACATGGCTAAGCGGATCCTGGAACAGGCGGGCGTGGCGGCAGATATTGGTGATACAAATAAAAAGGTGGCATTAAAGCCCAATCTGGTGACTGCCAAGGCGCCCTCCAGCGGAGCCACCACCCACAGCGAACTGCTGGCCGGTGTCATAGAATACCTCCAGGAACACGGCTTTCAAAACATCACCATCATGGAGGGCTCCTGGGTCGGAGACCACACGGAAGACGCCTTCCGGGCCGCAGGATACCATCAGGTGTGCAGCCGGTACGGCGTACCCTTCGTGGATTTGCAGCGCGATACCTGGAAGGAATACGACGCGGGAGGAATGAAAATCAAGCTGTGCGACAAGGCAGCTGCCGTGGATTACATGATAAACATGCCCGTGCTGAAGGGACACTGCCAGACCACCGTGACCTGCGCCCTGAAAAACAGCAAGGGCGTGATTCCCAACTCGGAAAAGCGCCGCTTCCACACCCTGGGACTTCACAAGCCCATTGCCCACCTAAACACCATTGCCCGCAACGACTTCATCCTGGTGGACAATATCTGCGGTGATTTGGATTTTGAGGAGGGAGGCAATCCCGTGGTCATGAACCGTGTGCTGGGCTTTAAAGATCCGGTGCTCTGCGACGCCTTTGTATGCGACTGCATGGGCTACTCGGTGGACGATGTGCCTTACATAACCATGGCCCGGAACCTGGGTGTGGGAAGCACGGATACGGCCCATGCCAACATGATTTACCTGAACAGGGCAACAGAGGCCCACAGCAAATTCCGCATGACCAGGCGCGTACAGCACCTGGCCGCCTACACGGCCCCGGAGGATGCGTGTAGCGCCTGCTACGGTTCCCTTATATATGCCCTGGATCGTCTCAACGACATGGGATATCTGAGAAAGGGCCTGCCTCCTGTTTGCATCGGCCAGGGCTACAAGGGACAGGAGGGCGCCATCGGCGTGGGCCAATGTACCTCCTGCTTTGCCAAAACCCTGGGCGGCTGCCCGCCTAAAGCAGCGGATATCGTGGAGTTTTTGGGCAATCAATGGCAATAGGCCGGTTTTCTTAAAGCCCCCGTTCCCTGAGCCAGGCCATAATGTGGGCCCCATATGCCTTTTCCTTCTTAAGAAGGGTAAAATGGTCCGCGCCCTTGACAAACACCACCTTTGAATCGGGAATCTGTTCCCCCATCCACAGGGAGTGGCGGGGGCGGATCATATCCCCGCGGCCCGTAAGAATCAGGACCGGCGCCTGGATGCAGGACAGCTTCTCCTTGTCCAGCCTGGGCCATCTGGCCATAAGGCCGAGCAGCTGGCGGCTTTTAACCGCCTTATCCCTGACGTCCCGGGGCAGCGGTACCTTCTCCAGACCGCGCCACAGGGCGTATTTTAATTTCACCTCCATCAGCGAAGCAGTGCTCATGCCTCTGGGCAGGGCATTTCCGCTGACTGCCACCACGGCGGACACACGTCCCGGATAACAGCTGGCCGTCTCCAGGGCCACGTTTGCCCCGTCGCTGAATCCCAGTATCACTGCCCTGGGCACATGGAGGAATTCCATGACCTGAACCACATCCGCCGCCATATCCGGGATGGTCAGTTCTCCCCTGGCAGCCTCTCCCTTCATAAGAGAGGAGCCATGGCCTCTGCTGTCCATGAGAATCACTCTGTAATACCGGCTCATAAGCTCTGACAGCCTGGCAAATATCTCGTGGCTCTCACCATTGCCGTGAAGCATGATGAGAGGCATCCCCTGGCCCATTTCCTTATAATAAAGGGAGGCAAAACAGTTGTCCACATATCCTTCCTTCATTGGCTCATCCTCCTTCCTGTTGACCTTCACCATATCACACCTCCGATAAAATGTAAATACAGGCACAGCCCGGCAGATAGAAGTCCTGCCGGGCTGTGGTCATGCGGGCCTGTAAGTACCGCTCTTATCTTCTGTTAGTATTGGCTTTTTCCACGTGAATATTCTTTCCCTTAATCTTGGCATGGGCCATGGCCTTCAGCACATCATCGGCATAGCGTCCCGGCACATCCACAAAGGTATACCCGTCATACATGTCAATGCTTCCCACCATGCGTCCCGGAATTCCTGATTCTCCGGCAACCGCTCCCAGAATATCTCCTGGGGTGATTCTCTGGGCCTTGCCGATGTTGATGAACAGTCTTGCCATCTTCTCGTCCCCTTCGCCCAGCACGTAATCCACAGCGGCGCGGTCCGTTGCTCCCTTGCGGCGGTTTCCGTAGGAGCTGCGCTCACGGCCTCTGCCGCGGCTGCTTCCCCGTCCAAAGCTGTCCAGTTCATCGAGAGAACGGGCTGTCTCAAAGCTGTCGATGATGTCTTCGCTCTCGTCTCCCATACTCATCTTGAGAAGGGCCGCGGCCAAATCCATGGAGGTATAGTCCTCCTCCATAAGCTTCTTTTCAATGATGTTCACCATCTTGGTCAGATCCGTGTCATTTAACACTTCCTGCACCTGGTCCAGAATCTTCTCCACCTTGATTTCCGTGATATCATTTAAAGACGGAATGGCCTGAGGAATGATTTTAGTCTTGCAGTAACGCTGGATGTCCCTGAGCTTATAGACCTCCTTGCCCATAACAAGGCTGAATGCCTTTCCTTCCCTTCCCGCTCTGCCGGTACGGCCGATGCGGTGTACGTAGTACTCGTCATCCTGAGGAATGTCATAGTTGAACACAGCTTCCACATCCCCTACATCTATGCCCCTGGCGGCCACATCCGTGGCCACCAGAATGTCGGTGCGCCCATTACGGAAGCTGTCCATGACACGGTCACGCTGGACCTGCTTTAAATCTCCATGAAGTCCTTCCGCGAAATATCCTCTTCCCTGGAGCTCCTGCACCAGGTCATCCACCTGACGCTTTGTATTGCAGAACACAATGGAAAGCTTCGGCGCATACATATCCAGCAGACGGCTCATAACCTCCACCTTGTTCTTCGGCTTAACCTCATAATAGTACTGGGTCACCTTAGGCACGGTCAGCTCCTTCTTAATCACGCGAACCGTCACCGGATCCTTCTGAAACTTCCTGGCAATCTCCGCAATGGCCTGGGGCATGGTGGCTGAGAACATCAGCGTCTGGCGCTCCTCAGGCAGCTGACTTAAGATAGTCTCCATATCCTCCAGGAATCCCATATTCAGCATCTCATCCGCTTCATCCAGCACCACAGTGAGAACATGGTCAGCCTTTATCGTCTTCCTTCTCATATGGTCCATGACACGGCCCGGTGTTCCCACAATAACCTGTGTTCCGTCCTTTAAGGAACGGATCTGCTTTACGATATCCTGGCCGCCGTATATAGGCAGCACCTTCACACCGTGCATGAACTTTGCAAAACGGCGCATCTCCTCCGCCACCTGGATGGCCAGCTCCCTGGTAGGAAGCAGCACGATAGCCTGAAGCTTCTTCACCTTCGGGTCCACCTTCTGAAGAAGAGGCAGACCGAAGGCGGCTGTCTTGCCTGTTCCGGTCTGTGCCTGGCCAATCATGTCCCGGCCCTCCATGGCTACCGGAATGGCCTGAGCCTGAATCGGCGATGCCTCTTCAAACCCCATCTCTGTGATGGCGCGGATAATCCGCTCGTCTAATTGTAACTCGTCAAACTTAACTGTCTCCATATAAAGTTAATATCCTTTCTTCCTCTGCCGTCCATATAAAAGAGCCTCCGGCAGGCCGCCCTGTGCATATCCCCTGGCTCCGCTCCCACGCATACGTCATACCATGCACCGCAATTTATTAGTTTCTTCGTGAAACGAAGCCCTCCACGCGAACAAAAAAACGAGGGGGTAAACAGGCACGTCTCGGGCCTTTCATCCTCTCGCTTCGTACGGTTATTAACTATAACAGATATAAAAGTTAGTGTCAATGGAGGGTCTATAGATTTTTATCCCAATTTTAGGGCCGGTTCCCGTGAAAATGCCGGAATGAAATGATTTTCACGGTCCGGTCCCGCTTTTTTTATAAATTTGCCAGACATACAGCCGATTAAAATAGCTATTTTTACACAATTTCATATTCTCACATTCTATTAAGGGCTTTGCGTATCCGGGGAAGCATTTTCCTGGTGTACTCATAGCCCTGTTCCATACATCCTCCCATCTGTTCAAAGGTCAGAAGACCTGCCTTTGGGCTTAAGGGAGGCTTCAGCAGCAGCATCTCCCCAGCGGAAGCGCACTCCTTCAGACGGCCGCTCATGATGGAAAAGGAGTGGGAAGCCACCTCCATAACGGAACGGTCCGAAGGGGCTTCATAGTCCCCTGCGATGTCCACCGCCAGCACATCCCGGATACCGGCTGCCTGCAGAAGATTTACCGGCAGTATATCCGTGACGCCTCCGTCCACCAGAAGATACCGCCCCACCTTCCTGGGAGCGAATATGGCAGGCACACTGGCTCCGGCCATCATGGCTTCACACAGATATCCGTTCCATTCCCATGTCACGCGCTCCATCTCCCGTACCTGGTCGCTGTTTGTAAAGCAGATGGTATTTCCGCTGACCAGATCCACTGCCGGTATGACCAACGTAAGCACAGTCTCATCCATATGCCTCCGGCCGGTCAGCTGAAAAAAATAATCCAGCAGCTTATCTCCTTTAATAAGGCCGGACAGGCTTACACCCTTTCCGGCCAGCAGCTGAGGCATGAATGCCAGCAGGCCGCTGTAATCCGGGTCCAGATAATCACCTCCGTGTTTCTCAAGGTGAAGCACTGCCTGTTCCATTTGTGACACGAGCATTCCGGAAGCGATCAGCCCTGCCACAATTCCCCCTGCGCTGGCTCCGGCCACTGCATCAGGGCGCAGTCCCGCCTCCACAAGGGCTTTAAACACCCCCACATGGGCCGCTCCTCTGGTTCCGCCGCCTGCCAGTGCCAATCCATATCCCATAAAAAATCCCTCCGCCCTATCCCGTATCAACGCCGTACCGGTAATAGGTACATATGCACCGACACAGCCGAATATGACAGAGGGAAGCAATGAGGCCCGGTATAATTCCTAAACCCTGACCTTCACTACAATCTTACGCACCTTACAGGGCGCGCCTGCAATGCATCTGGGCTTGTGGGCGTCCTCAGGGGCCACCACGGCGCAGTCCCCAGCCTTCAGGAGGATGGTCCCGCCCTGCTCCGGTTCCCTAAAAACACAATATCGTCCGCCTCATTGTAAGGAGCATCCTCCAAAAGCCCCGCGCGTTTGACGCAGCCGAACTGCTCCTGGCCTTCCACCACATACTGTATATCAAAATACCGGTTGTGGGACTCATACTTGCAGGCATCCGCGGGCATGGTGGTATATTCCTGCACCGAAGCAAAGACCTCATCCCCGTCAATGTCAGCGCGGCCCAGGGGCAGCGCCTTTAAATCCTTTTTTCTTAAGAACTCATAGCCTTTTTTGAATTTTTCTTCCAGGTAATCATATTTCTGGATTAAATCAATACTTGTGGCCAGCATATCAACCTTCCTTTACCGTCTCCGGCAAATGCCGCGATCTCTTCATAGAGGGCCGTGGCTGCCTCCTTGTCATAGCCGTACATGAGCAGCACATCCAGGACATATGGAGTATAGGGGATTCCGGTCAGGCGGAGGGCAAACTCCATGCCCCCAATCTCTCCCAGGCATATCATACGGGAACGGTTGGAAAATGGCTTTCTCCACAGCTCCACCTTTTCTGTCCGGGTATATATGGTATCCTTTTTCCTGTACTCCGTCACGTGGAACAGCTCATGGGCCAGCAGTACATCCTCCACCGCCTGTTTACCCAGAAGCCCCTCCAGCCTTTCTCTCCGAATCAGCTCCTGCGCCCGCCCGGCGCTGTCCATATAAATGGTGATGGAATCCGGTTCCCGGTAAGCTTGGAGGTCTGGGGGTCAATTTCAATGTGGACCTCCGCGGAACCGGGCGCAGCGCCGCTCTCCACTGCCTTGTCCACAGCCTCCCGCTTAATGCTCCTTATATCCTCAGGCGTGGGATTGGGAACCACCCGCTCCACCACATCCCGGACCATGGCCAGGGCCACACCGATGGAGGAAATGACCTCTGCATTCTCAGGCACGCCGTACTTAATATTCATCTTATTGGCGCAGAACCCAATCAGGGATGTGGCGCCGCCGCCCACGCCCACAAGGGATATCTGGTCGTGCTCCAGGCGGTACTTGTCATCCAGCTCCATGATAATGGGCTCGATCTTCTCATAGGCCCTGGTGAGAATCTGGGCAGCCACATCCTCCACCGTGGTGTGCAGGTAATCGGCAATGGGCTGCATGGCCTTCCTGGCCGCATTCACATTTCCGTAGGAAAAGTCCTTTGGGGTCACCAGGCCCAGCACATTGGCCGCGCAGCTGTTGGTGACGGTAATGCGCTTGCCGCTCTTTAAACGGATGGCCACGTAATCCTCCGGAACCCCCTCCTTCGGGGAGAAGAACTCCAGCCGGGGCTCCACGATTTCATCCTCATCCGTAAATCCGGCGTAATCCAGCCCCGCAATATGGGCGGAACGGGGACCTACATCGTGGACGCCGCTCTTGTTCACCCGAATCATGCTTCCTCCTGCAACGCCCAGCACCCGCACATCCAGGGAACTGATATATGTTCTGTGCCCGCCCACCACAGAGTAATCAATGGCAGGGCGTCCGTTCTTGATAACGCCGATATTGGTGGTGGTGCCCCCCACCTCAAAGCACACGCCGTTGGACGCCCTTAAGTACATGAGAGAGCCCATGACGCCGCCGTCTCCGCGCATAATCATGAGAGGCACCTCCACGCCGGCCTTCCTGACACTCTCCTCAGTGGAGTTGGCCGTGTTCAGCATCTTTGTCAGGATGCTGGCGTTGATGGCCGCTGTCCTGGTCCGTCTGGTCAGGCCGTAGAGCTTGGTAATGTCCGAGGCAACGGTTGTCTCCATTCCCATCTCATCGTGGGCAATCTCAAACACAAACTGTTCCCCGGCAATGTCGTCCACCCCGTAAGCATCTGACGCCACCAGCACCTGGGCGCCCTCCGCCTTAAGCTCCTTTACCGCCTTCCTGACCGTATCCTCGTCCTCTTCACTGTCGCTCAAATAGCGGTTCTTTATCCGGATGCTTCTGCCGGATCCCAGGTCGATATCCTTAAGGCGGGTCTGGTGCTTTGCCAGAAAGCTCTCCATTCCTCCTGGCCCCATGCCCAGCACGCCCACGCAGGCCACATCCCCCTCTATCAGGGCATTGGTGGCCTGGGTAGTGCTGTGGGCCACGAAAATAACATCCTCAGGGGCAATATCATTTTCCCTTAAGCAGTTCTGGAATGCCTTCACCACGCCGGCCGCCACGCCGTATCTGTCATCGTGTGTGGTCTTGACAGAAGATTTTCCTATGGTTTCATATGTGGCGTTGTCAATCGCAACCGCCTTTGTATGGGTTCCTCCAACGTCGATTCCCATTCTCACCAGTCTGTTTCCCATGTTTCTTCTCCTCCCGTTAACCAAACATGATAAATGTAATAACCTGCAGGATGCAGCAGATAATCCAGCCGCACACCACGCTCATCTTTAAGAATTCCTTGGTAGATACCTTTGCGTAGCTGATGCCCCATACAATCCATGACTGGGTGATGCAGCAGGACACGTTCATAACCGTGGTGGCGGCAATCATCAGGGGAGCCAGGAAGGCCGCCTCAAAGCCTACCCCCTTTAGGATGCCCAGGGTGGCCGCGCCGCAGCCGTAAAGGGTGAAGGGGCCCCTGAACATTCCAAGCGGTGCCAGCACACAGAAGATAACGGTGATAAATAAGGTGCTGTGTGGAATGATATTGCCCAGCAGCGCATTGAAATAGGGGATGCACAGCTCCGCCGCCTTGTTGAACATGGGGACCACCAGCAGGAACCCTACCAGGGGAGCCGTGTCCACCACGCCGTCAAAGAAGTCCTTGTTAAAGGTCCTGCAGGCAGCCCGGAAGCTTTTTAGTTTTCCGCATACAAACAGCGCATAGAAGCCGCCGATCAGTAAGCCCATGATAATGGGAACCTTGAATACAATCAGAAGGAACACAGGGATAAAGGGTGTCAGCAGGGACGGCGTGGGAGCAAAATCCATTTTACGCCGGACCGGTCTTCTGGCTGCCCAGGAGTGAACCGATTTCTTTCTCATGCAGAACAGAATCAGGATGATGATAAATACCAGCTGTACTGCCAGCGCAATGCCGCCCCATTTCACATACTGCTCATAGGGGTACAGAACCTTGCCGTCCCCATCCAGAAAGAATGCGGTGTACTGCCCGAAGAGTACCGGGTTCAAAAACATGCCCGTGCCGATGCTCAGCATGAAGGATACAACGGACAGCACCTTGGGTATTCCCAGGGACATGAAGATGGGAAGGATGATAACGCTGATGGCTACCACTGCGCCCGCCCCAAACAGGGAGGAAAATATGGCAGCCGTAACAATGCATAAGAGAATGCAGGTGATGGCCGGCTTGTCACCGCCCAGCTCCGTGGTCTTGCGGATAAGAGTTGCCGCGATGCCTGTTTCTAACAGCACCCGCCCGAACCACGCGCCAAACACTACATTCACAAGCACTGAGCCCCATCCCTCAGGGCCGCTCTGGAACACCTTGGAAAATGCCTGTATCCATGTGTTCCGGATGCTGTCCCCATTTGCCGCGATAAAATCAGTATTCCTATGATATATTCCATGAGTTAAATCTCCCCTCTATATTGCTCTTAAACGTTACCTTCTAGCGCTCAAGGCTGTTAAGCGTTTCCCATACCTCGTCAATGACCGGAATTCCGTCCCTTGTATTGTTCTCCCTGGTGATAAGCTCCAGTTCTCCCGGATAATACACCTCTGCGCCCTCTCTGATTGGCTCTGAGGACTTGATGTCTGCCAGGATTTCATCCACTATGGAGTCCGTTTCCTCCGGAGTGTTGAATCTTAAGGGGTCAATGGCTATCATAATCTGGCTCAGTCCCACCTCGTCTCCAAAGGTGCCAATCCTGCTCACGGAATTGCCGTTTGTCAGAACAGTTGCTATCAGGTCCAGCGCAATGGAGATGCCGCTGCCCTTCCAGTATCCCATGGGAAGCACCCTCCATGTCTTCTCAATCTCAGCCGGGTCTGTGGTCAGGTTGCCCTTTGTATCATAGCCGCCGGGAACCGGAAGCTGCTGTCCCTTCAGCTTTGCCTCCTCAATCTTTCCGTAAGAGAACTGGGATACAGCGCAGTCAATCACGGCATGTTTCCCGCTGCTTCTGGGAATAGACATGATAAATGGATTGTTTCCGATCTTTCTGTCCTTTCCGCCCCAGGCAGACATGTTGGGCATGGTGTTGGACCAGCAGATACCGATGCATCCCCTGTCCGCTGCCTGCCAGCCGTAGCTGCCGCCGCGCATCCAATGGTTATTATTTCCAAGGGCCACCACGCCCACGCCGTACTCCTTTGCCAGCTCCACGGCCCGGTCCATGGCCAGCTTTGCATTGAGGGGGCCGAAGCCTCTGTGGCCGTTCCATCGCTCAATGGCTCCCATGGAGGATTCACAGGATGCAATGGCTCCGGAATCAATTTCTCCCTTATCCAGATATTCCACCACCCTGGGGAAGCGGTTCACACCGTGGGAATATACGCCGTCCAGGCTGTTGTTTGCAAATACGGTGGCCGCGTCCTCTGCATGCTTTCCTGAAAAACCTCTGCTCTCCAAAATCCCCTGAAGTATCCTCTTTATTTTCATGCATAATGCACTATTTATTCGTTGATTTTTTGTGCATTATAATTGTGTTTTTTATATTTTATAAAAGCGTTTTCTCATTTTGTCAAAACTAAAAGGAGTCGGAACAAACATAACTTTGTTTTTACCAACTCCAATTACAAAAAAGCGCTTTTCTATATACAGTTATACCGAGCCCCGTACCGCGTTATATGGGCAATTGCATATTATAAAAACAAATCACAAAAGCAGATTCCCCCCTGCCGGCCTCAGCCCACAGCACAGCCGGCTGTATGCCGTGTGGATATACGCAGACCGGGCGTCTGATATCCGCGGGAACCGCCGCAATGCAGCGCCGGCTTATCCGCTCTCTCAAAATGACGCGGACCCCCGCACCACCAGCTCCGGCTGGATGGCCACGCTTGTGGCCGACTCCTTTCCTTCCATCCTGTCCCTGAGAAGGGAAGCGCACATTCCGCCCAAAAGCTCCGGCTTGTTGTCCAGGGTAGCCAGCTCAGGTTCGCATATTCTGGAATCCGGCGAATTATTACAGCCGGTAATGGCTATATCCTCCGGCACCCGGTCGTTTCCGTCAGGCACATCCCTCAGCTTCATGGCCTCCAAAAAGCCCTGCCGCTTTGCCCTGCCGCTGTCCGTGGCAATGTCAAAGACATAGAACAAATCCATGCGCCCATGGTCAAACATATAATCCGAAGCCATGCGGATTGCCTTTGTATCATCTACCAGAACCGAATAAAAATTAGGCAGCTTCACCTGTCCGTTGGCAATGACTACAGGCGTATCCTTTATCTTGGCAGTAATCTCAGGATATTTTATCAGTTCATTGAATACAGATCCAATAAGCACAATTCCGTCCGTCTGTTTCTCTGACAGTATCTCAAAATACCGGTTGCACTCCTGTATGGAGCCGCCTGTATTGCACACGGAAACATTGTATCCCAGATTGCTGAATTCCTGTTCAATCACATATATCATCCTTGCATAATGCGTCACCCGCACATCCACCGTCAGGATGGCAATATTCTTCATGGTCTTGGAAACCATGCCCCTGGCTATGGCGCTGGGCTTATAGTCATACTTTTTAAGAACCGCCTCCACCCTGTCCCTTATCTTGGGATTCACATTTCCCTTATTGTTGAGCACCCGTGAAACCGTGGAAATGGAAGTCCCCGCCTCGGCCGCAATATCATAAATATTCATCCCTTCACCCCTTTTATGGATTAACGCTTCTGTACTTTCACCCCTTATTCTGCTTCAGTTTTTGCGAAAGCCCTTTCTTTATATTGTAATGGACTTTCCCGGATTTTGCAAGATAAATGTCCTGCGGTTTCTTGTCGGTTTTAGCCGGTTCCGGCCGGCTTTGAATGCGATATAAAATCGGATATGGAATGGATGTGATACTAAAAAACAGCAGCCGGCCGCATCCCTCCCATACAGGATTCCCCGTTCCGCTGCTGTTTCTCAATGCCCCTAAGGCCAGTACCAAAACTGTAAATTATTATTCCTAAAACTGCACAACGTCCTTTATCTCTTCTGCCCGTTCCACATGTTCGGCATAAAGGACAGGCCCTTCACCGTGATAATCCTTCTGGTATTCAATGCCTATCTTTGCCCGGACCTTTACCCACTGCTTTGTCTTGTAATCCTCCGCTCCGGGCCATTTGCACATGAAGCCCAGAAACGTCATGTCCGCCTCGCAGCATGTCATGGCCATGCGGCCAGGCACAAACTGGCCCTTGGGGAATTTGGGAGACTTAAGAACCATGGCAGTGAATTCCACCACCTTGTCCTTATAGCGCTCTGGCTGGTCCATACAGTCAATATACCAAATACCGTAATCCTCGGGCTTAATTTCAATTACATCCGCGCCAAGGTCATAGGGGAGGTCCTCTTCCAGAGCAGCCTGTTCAATTTCCCCCTCCTTGTCCTCCAGGACAATCTCGCTTTCCCGGCTCATGGCACGTATGGTCCTGCGGTACGCGGTCAGCTTGTCGTCCGGAATTCCGTCGCACCGGTTCACGATGACCAGCTCCGAGCCCCGCAGCATGGCCCCCAGAAGCGGCTTCATATTCTGCACGTAGAGCTCAAAGGTAGAACCGTCAATAATGGTAATCTGCTGATAAATGGTCCAGTCATCCGGCAGCTTTAAATCATCCTGGTTCCACATGCCGTTCCACTCCATCAGCACACGTTCCGGCTGATAGATAACCTCCAGTTCATTGAGATACTGGGGAGTCAGCTTTCTCATGTCATCCACAAACACCGCTGCCGTTTTATTCTTCTTTAACTTTTTCTCGTCATATTCCGTATCACCTTCCTCACACACAATGAGGAGGGTCTTTCCCTCTGTTTTAAAATAGTCCTGCTGCATGGTAAAATCCAGAAACTGGGTCTTACCGGCCTCCAGGAAACCATTGATCAAAAACAAGGGCATGATATCGTCTTCTATCTCATAAGCCATGTCTGTTTCCCCTTATCCAATCAGCCTCTGCCGAATACGCTGTTCAGCTCTTCCTCTTTCAGGCTGGCGCCAATCACGCATACCTTGCCTGTATAATCCGGCTTGCCCTGGCGGATTTCATACTGTTCCGGCACCAGATCAAAATACAGCCACTCGCCGGGATTCTCTGTGGGGAGCATGCCCTTGGCCCTTAACACATCTCCCAACTCCCTGGTGGAGGACAGACGCTTCAGGATATCCTCCAGCTGTTCATAGGTCACCGGTACAATGGTTTCCATTCCCCAGCTGGTAAACACCTCGTCCGCATGATGATGGTGATGGTCGTGGCCGCAGCCGCAGCCATCGTGATGATGGTCATGGCATTCCTCACCGTGGTGATGGTCGTGACATTCCTCACCATGGTGATGGTCGTGGCATTCCTCACCATGGTCATGGTGCCCGCAGCATTCCCCGTCGTGGTCATGATGGTGATGATCAAAGCTCTCCTCACCGTGGTCATGGACATGACGGCTCTCCCGCACCTCTGCCAGCAAATCATCCAGCATGGTATCCTTCTTCTCAATAATTTCCAGAAGCTGGCTTCCGTCAAGCTGGTCCAAAGGAGTGGTGATGATGACAGCATTGGCGTTCTTCTCCCGAATCATTTCCACATCCTTCTGTATCTTAGAAGCATCGGTAATGTCCGTACGGCTCAGTACGATGGTTCCCGCATTCTCTATCTGGTTATTGAAGAACTCTCCGAAATTCTTCATGTACATCTTGCATTTTGCCGCATCCACAATGGTCACAGCGCTGTTTAGCTCCACATCCATGTCAGCCGATACGTCAATGACTGCCTTCATCACATCTGACAGCTTGCCCACGCCGGATGGCTCAATGATGATACGCTCCGGTCTGTATTGTGTCAGCACCTCAGCCAGGGATGTACCGAAGTCGCCTACCAGGGAGCAGCATATGCAGCCTGAATTCATCTCCCGGATTTCAATGCCTGAATCCTTCAGAAAACCGCCGTCAATTCCAATCTCGCCAAACTCATTCTCAATCAGGACAACCTGTTCTCCGGAAATGGCCTCCTCCAGGAGCTTCTTAATGAACGTGGTCTTGCCAGCTCCCAGGAATCCGGAGATAATATCAATCTTTGTCATTTTATTCTTTCCCTCTTTCTCAATATCAGAAGCCCTGCCAGGCTCTAAAGCAAGCTAAACCATCCGCCGCCCCGTCCTGACAAAGCCCTGGTTGTAAAGCCTGTCAATTGAATATTGTGGCACATTCACTGGATAAAGTCAAGACATATGGCCCTATTCTATTGTCATTCTGTTTCTATTTTGCTGTATCACACTTTCATTTTACCCATATTTTAACCGCTCCAAAGGGTTATGTAAGAGTTTTTGATAAAAAAACGCAGCAAACAGCCAGGCAGACCCTCATGCCTGCCTGGCTGTTGTCCCGATTCCGCGGGGCTCTAGCCCATTCTTTGCTTCTTCTTAAATATCCAAATACATATGCATCGGATAGGAAAGATACTCCACATCCTCCAGCTTCTCCACCGTAATATAACCTGCCGGCGCGTTTAGGATGGTCGGAATGCGGTTTACAATCGTGGCGCAGGTGTGCTCCACAGTGGCCGGCTTCTGCACAAAGAACGTGGTGTCCGGTTCTCCTATGATTTTCCAGTCGCACAAATCACCGTCATCCGGCCCGTATACCTTACCGATGCACTGAGTCTCAATAACCGGCCCCTGGAAGGTCTCGGTGGTCACCACGGCACTCATGCCGATGCAGTTTCCCTTTGGTATGGTCGTTCCCATGGTCTCTGAATACAAGTCCGTGGGGTAGAAATAAGGCACGCACTTCTGTGACTGGGACCTGATGGTCCATCCCATCTTATTGCACAGAGCTTCATTGGAATTCCAGACATAACAGGGCTCCAGTGTCTCCGGATGAGCAATCCGGGCCTCAAACTCCTCCGCCGTAAGCCCCACGCCGTGGGCCTTTGCCAGGGCCAGCCCGTAATCCTCAACGTTATAGCTGGTGGCTCCCTCAATCCTGTCTATGCGGTGTACACCTCCTGCCACACAGCCAATCATGTTAATCCAGAAAATGTCCTGCATACCGGCGCCTACAACGGTGCAGCCGTTTTCCTTGGCCAGCTTATCCAGCCTGTTGGTGATGGCTGAGGACGTGGTCCATGGATAGATAGCCTCCTCGCAGGTGGTTACTACATTAATTCCTCTGGACACGCACTTCTCAAAATGGGGATATACGTCCGTCATGAAGCTGAACAGGGTTATAACGGCAATATCAGCGTCGCACTCGTCCAGGACCGCGTCGGCATCGTCTCTTATCACCACGCCCAGCTTTGTCCCAAGCCCCGCAAAGTCACCTACGTCCATTCCTACCACGGCCGGATTCACATCGATTGCCCCTACAATCTCAGCGCCCTTCTCATAGAGATAGCGCAGAATGTACTTGGCCATCTTGCCGCAGCCATACTGTACCACACGGATTTTCTCGCAATTCATCATGATTCTTAAACCCCTTTCCTGAAAATAAGTTACGTGTTATTAGCTTCTGTTAATAGTATAAAGCTTATACACGGTATCAGGTCAAGGGTTATTTTTCCTGAAAGATACCGGCACCTGAAGGCGCAGAAACATACCTCTCTCCTGCATATCCATGGGCACCTCCGCCACCACCTCGCAGATGTAGTCGCCTGTCACCTGGTAATCCCTTGTCCTGATTTCCTCCACCAGACGGCCCATATACTCCTTTTCCTTTTCAAAGCCATTGCAGTAAATGCACAGGTATGTACTGGCCGGTATCTCTGTAATCAGGCTGTCTTTTACAAAGCCCCGGTCCACCAGCACAAATATTTCCGTGGAATAGTACTTCCCCTCCATCAGATATTCCCTGCGCATCACGGTGCCTGCGTTGTAAAAATAGATGGGGGAGAGCTGGTTCGCAATCAGGTTCTCCTTCAAATCCCTCAGTATCTTTTCATACACATCAATGTCGTAATCATAGAAATTCACCCCCGAATCCGTCATATACGTCAGTCTCCCGGGTATGTATTCCAGTACAATGGTTCCGTCCGGCGGCGCGTTTTCATACCATTCATAGCTTTCAAGTGTCCGCTCTATGGCCCTTCTCTGGTACATCAGCTCCCTGGATCTTAACTCCAGCTCCTCCAGGTTCCGGTGCAGGATTGTCTTGAACATGTCAAGTTCAAAATGAGTCAGCTGCTCCCTGATATCCTTCAGCGACATGCCCAGAGCCTTCATGTGCTGAATCATATCCAGCTGGGCGCTCTGGCGGATATCATAGTAACGGTATCCATTTTCCGCATCCCGGTACATGGGTGAAAACAGCCCTGCCTTGTCATATAGCCTCAATGCCTGCTCTGACAGCCCGTTCAGCCGGGCCATCTGTCCTATTGACAGTTCTTTCACAGTATGCACCACCTTTTCATTATGTATAACTTCCAATTAGCGCGTATTTTTCTAGTTTCATATAGCATAATTATACTAAAAAAACCTTATACCGGCAATAATGTTTCGGACGTCTTGTCAAAAATTTGTCTTGCATTTAACACTTAAGGAAATCATCCTCCAGTCTTCTTTGGCAGACTTACAACCACCGCGAAAAAAGCCGGAGAAAGAAAAAAGCCGGAGAAAACAGCAGCCTGTCAGCACAGGCAGCCATTCCTCCGGCCAGATTATCCGCTGGACTTGTCATCCTTCTTATACATTCTTGGTGAGATGCTTCACGATTTTCTCCGCATTCTCCTGTTTTCCAATCACCATCAGGTGGGTATCACCTGCTATGACATGGTCGGCGCCGGGCATGAACCTCATGTGTCCGTCCGGACTCTTCACCGCAATGACCGATATGCCGTACAGCCGGCGGATATCGGAATCCTTTATGCTCTTTCCCACCCACTGGGGAAGGGGTTTGATTTCGTAGATGGAAATACCGTCTGCCAGTTCCGTATAATCAAACACATTGTTGGCGCTGTAACGCACCGCCACCTTCTCGGCCACATCCCGGTCCGGATAGACCACCTCGTCCGCTCCGTTCTTTAGCAGCAGTCTGGCGTGAATATCTCGGTTAGCCTTGCTGACAACGTACTTTGCCCCCATTTCCTTAATCAGACTGGTAACCTCCAGACTGTTCTGGAAATTATTTCCAATACATATGAAGCAGATATCGAAATTGCCGATTCCCAGGCTCTTAAGCACTGCCTCATTGGTACAGTCTCCAATCTTGGCGCTGACCACATAGGACAGGACAGGCTCCAGCTTTTCCTCCGATATGTCCACTGCCATGATTTGGTTATCATGCTTGGCCAGGTTCTCACACAGGTGCTGGCCAAACCTTCCGATTCCGATAACAAGTATTGATTTCATTTCTAATACCCCTCTCTATCCTATGGTAATCCGCTCTGCCGGCAGCTGCACATGGGGCTTGCGGTTGGACCTGGTAAATGCCAGGGCAAAGGACAAGCTTCCGATTCGTCCGCAGTACATAAGCAGTATAATAACAATCCGCGAAAATGAGTTCAGGCTCCTGGTAACTCCCGTGCTCATTCCTGAGGTTCCAATGGCCGAACACGTCTCAAAGAATACATCCGACATGGGCAGGTTCTGGGATACCATAATGGCTATGGTTGCTGCCAGCATCAGCCCCAGGTTGATGGTCAGGATACAGGCTGACTGCCTGATGGACTCGTCCTCCAGCCTTCTTCCGAATATCTCCACCCCGTATGTCTGGCGGATATTGGAATGGACGTAAAGCAGAAGCACTGCCAGGGTACTTGTCTTGATACCGCCGGCCGTGGACCCCGGACTTCCTCCGATGAACATGAGAATGGCTGACAGGAACTTGCTCCCGTCTGTCAGGGCCGCCGTGTCTACATTGTTGAATCCCGCTGTCCTGGGAGTGACCGCGCTGAAAAAACAGGCCAGGAATGTCTCGGAACCATTCAGTCCCACCAGGATATTGCCACGCTCCATCAGGTAAAAGAGTATGGTGCTTGTGAGCAGAAGTACCCCCGTTGTAACCAGCACGATTTTGGTGTGAAGCATGTAGTGGCGGAAATCCAGTTTCTTCCTGGACAAATCATCCCAGACAATGAATCCGATGCCGCCCGTGATAATCAGGAAGGATATGGTTCCTATGACCACCCAGTCCCCCTCATAATTGCAGAGGGAAATATATTGGCTGGTGTGTCCCATCAGGTCAAAGCCCGCGTTGCAGAAGGCTGAAACAGAATGAAATATTCCATACCAGGTACCACGGACCAGACCGTACTCCGGAATAAACCGGCAGGACAGTATGACAGCGCCTGTCCCCTCAAATATAGCTGTGCCGATGATGATTTTCTTAGCCAGCTTCACCATGCCGCCAATCTGCAGGGTGTTGACGCTTTCCTGCATAAGCCCCCGCTCCTTAAGCCCGATTTTCCTTCTCAGCACAATGGAAAGGAAAATGCCGATGCTGATAAATCCCAGACCGCCCAGCTGAATCAGCACCAGCAGCACCATCTGGCCGAACAGGCTCCACTGGGTCCAGGTATCCGCCACCACCAGTCCCGTCACGCAGGAAGCGCTGGCGGCCGTAAACAGACAGTTGAGGAAAGGCTCGCTCTGACCATCCCTGCTGGCAATGGGAAGCATCAGAAGCAGGCTGCCTGTCATGATGATCAGGAAAAATCCATAGGCAATGAACTGGGTCTGTGATATATGTTTTTTTAAACGGTAATGTTTTGGTTTTTTTCCAAACAGCTTCTCATTCATGTTCCCCTCATTTTAAATCCCACAAGTTATTTATATGGCGAATCGCTCCGCATAAAGAGCATTTTAGCACTTTAGCCCCGGACTGTCTACTGAAAAACAGGAAATAACCGGCCGGTGAAATAACCGGCCGGTAAAACAGCCGGCCGGAGGCATCAGCCTCTCAGGCGGCCCAGTGACTGCCACGCCATAAACAGCAGGAAGGCGCACAGGTTCACCACCACCACGCTGGCCCCGGCCGGTATGGAAAACTGGTAGGATGCCACCATGCCCGCGAAAAAGCAGGCCAGGGACAGGATACCTGAAGACACCATGACGCCTCCGAAGCTTTTGAATACCCGCATGGAGGAAAGGCAGGGAAATATCACGAGGCTGGAGATGAGCATAGCCCCCATCATCCTCATTCCCAGTACAATAGTTACTGCCGTGAGAACGGCTATGATGATATTGTAGCGGCCCACATTGACCCCTGTTGCCTTGGCAAAATTCTCGTCAAAGGTCACCGCAAATATGCGGTTGTAGCATATCACAAACAACCCCAGCACTACCAGGGACAGCACCACGCTGAGCCATACATCCTCCCTGCTCATGGCCAGGATGCTCCCGAACATATAGCTGCTCACGTCCGTGGTCATGCCCGTTGTCAGTGAGGTGACAATGATGCCTAACGCCAGGGCGCTGGCTGATATAAGGGCAATGGCTGCATCGCTTTTAATCCGGCTGTTCTCCGTAATCCGGAGCAGAAAAAAGGCGGCCAGCACCACCACGGGAATGGATATCCTGAGAGGGGACCAGCCCATGGCCAGGGCAATGGACAGGGCTCCAAAGGATACATGGGACAATCCGTCCCCAATCATACTGTACCGCCTGAGCACCAGGCTCACCCCCAGCAGAGAGGCGCACAGGGATACCATCATGCCGCCCGCAAGAGCCCTCACCAGAAACGGATAGGAAAGCATTTCACGTATCAGATTCATGATTTTTCCTCCTTGTGCATATGCAGCTTCACCGCGTGGCATCCGGCTGTGGGCTTGCATCTGCCCTGCTCCTTCTCATGGAAAAAATGACCGGCTGCCTGGCTGTTCATATAGTCATGGGCTGGTCCGTAAAACAGGACCCTTTTTTGCAGGTGAAGTATTTTATTTGCCTCCTCCACCGCGTTTCTCAGGTCATGGGACACCATAAGGATGGCCACCTTATCCTCCCGGTTCAGCCTCCGGATCATGGCGTAAAACTCCTGAATAGCCGTGGGATCTAACCCCGTGATGGGCTCGTCCAATATCAGCAGGGAGCTGGTGGCGCACAGGGCCCTGGCTATGAGCACCCGCTGCTGCTGCCCGCCGGACAGCTCCCGGTAGCACTGCTTTCTGAGGGGCGTAATACCCAGCTTCTCCATGTTCCTGTCCGCAATCTCTTTTTCTTTCTTAGAATAAAACGGAAGCATTCCCCTGCGGTTTAGGCAGCCGCTTAATACCACCTCTGAGACAGTGGCGGGAAAATCCTTCTGAGCGGCAGTCTGCTGGGGCAGATAACCGATACCGGTCCTCTTTAGCTCCTCCGCCGTTACAAGCTTCCCGCCGGCAGGCTTGATTAAGCCCAAAAGCCCCTTCATCAGAGTACTCTTGCCGGAGCCGTTCTCACCCACGATACACAGATAATCCCCCGGGTCCACTTCCATATTTACGTCGATTACAGCATCCTGGTTATCATATCCGAAATCCACATGCTGGCATTGAATTAATGGTGACATATTATACCTCTTTTACATTGGTTGTTCCGGCTCAGGTTATTCCAGCCCATACCGCAGGTTCTCCACATTCTGTCTCATGAGCTGGAGATAGGTGACGCCCTCGTCGAACTGCTTCCTGGTCACGTTGTGGCAGGAATGGAGAAGAAGGGGCGCTGCCCCTGTTTCCTCCTGAATGATTTCCGCTGTCCTGTGGCTGGAAAGTTCCAGGTAATAGACGGCCGGAATCCGGTCCTCTTTTACCTTGTCTATCAGATAGGCAATGGTACTGGCGCTGGGCTCCGTGTCCCCGCTGCACCCGGAAAAGGCAGCGCGGTAGGAAAGGCCGTACTCATCCGCGAAATAGCGGAAAGGAAACTTGTCCGCCACCACAATCATGTGGAGGCGTCCCTGGTCTGCCACCTGTCTGAACTGGCTGTCCAAGTCCTCAAGCTCCTGCAAATACGCCTGGGTATTGGCCTCAAAGCGGCTTTGCTCCCCAGGGGCCGCCTCCGCCAGGGTCCGGCTTATGATTTTTACGATGGCCTGCGCGTTGACCGGTGAGGTCCATATATGCTCATCGTATTCAATGTGCATCTCATGGCCGTCTTCCTCCTCATGGTCATCCTTCTCATGACCATCCTCCTCATAGACGTCCTCATGGTGGTGTTCGTTCTCCTCCATGCCTTCCACATGCTCTTCCTCCACCACATCCACATAATCCATCATGGTCAAAACCTTCATGTGGCTGGTGTCCAGGGAGCCCAGCACCTTCTTCACCCACTGCTCCATCTCGCCGCCGTTGCAAATCAGCACATCGGCCTCCTGCATGGCGATCATATCTGCGGGCGTAGGTTCAAAGGAATGGCTGTCCATACCCGCGGGCACCACCAGCTTAAGCTTCACCTTATCCCCCGCAATCTGACGCACAAAATCATAGTAGGGAAAGATGGTGGTCACCACGAGGAGGCGTTCATCCTTGCCCTCCTGGCTGAGGACAGGTGTGTTTTCTGATTCAGGCGGTCTCTGTCCGGCAGCGCATCCCCATATACTTATAACCATGACCACGGCGCCAAGCAGTGCCATGAGCCACGTAATCCCCCTGTATCCCACGGGCATTCTATCACTCAATTCCATTCACATCCTTTATATACTGAACAACCCGGGACGGATGGTCCGCAATAAGCGCCGGATGAAAGGCCATAAGCTCTTCCCTGGTCCGAAATCCCCAGGTCACGCCCACTGTATCCACCTTTGCATTGTCCCCAGTCTCCATGTCCGTGTTGGTGTCCCCCAGATAGAGGATTTCACTCTTTGAAAGTCCCAGTTCCTCCGCTATGGCCCATACGCCGTCAGGGCAGGGCTTTTTCCTGATTCCCTTATCCTCCCTCTCGCCGTAGACCAGATTAAAATAGCCTTTTCCAAACACGCCCTCCACATTGTCCAGGGTCCTGGGATGTGGCTTGTTGGACAGCACGGCAATCAAAATGCCCTGTGACTTTAAGAACTCCAAAAGCTCCCTGATACCCTCGTATGCCTCCACACGGTACATGCAGCATTTCCGGAATATATCCTGATACCGATCCACGGCCTCATCATAATGGGCCAGCTCCTTATCCCCGCAGGCGATAAGGGACCGCTCCAGCAGCTTCTTATAACCGTCTCCCACATAGAGCCGGCTCTCCTCCACACTGATTTCACGCATGTTCCAATAACTCAGGGTATCATTCACAGACTTCTGGATGGCATAGATAGAATTTACAAGGGTCCCGTCCAGGTCGAATATACAGCATTTATACATTATGGTTACCATTCCTTTCCATGGATATACGTAAATCTGTCTTGACACAACCTACATCATAGCACAGTTCCTTCTGTTTTTCCACTGCATTTGACACCGCACCCCTGGCATGCTATACTTTTTTCAACACAAGACAGCTAAATTTTCCCACATTAGAAGGAGCAAACCATGACGAATTCCTATATGATTACCTGCTGTTCCACAGCCGATCTGCCGGCGTCCTATCTGACGGAGAGAGGCATCCCCTACTCCTGCTTTCATTTCCGTATGAACGGCATGGAATATGACGACGACCTGGGAAAGTCCATTTCCATTGAGAATTTTTACGAGAACATCAGGCAGGGAGCCATGCCCACCACGTCCCAGGTGAACCCGGAACAATACGAGGCCATGTTTGAGCCCATATTAAAAGAAGGAAAGGATATCATCCATATGACTCTCTCCTCCGGCATATCCGGCACCTATAATTCGGCGGTCATTGCCAGGGATGAGATGCTGGAGCGTTATCCGGACCGGCGGATTGCCGTCATTGACTCCTGCTGCGCCTCCGCCGGCTACGGACTTCTGGTGGACACGGCCTGGGAGAAGATGCAGGCAGGTGCGGATTACGAAGAACTTGTATCCTGGATTGAGGAGAATAAAAAAAGAGTCCATCATTGGTTCTTCACCTCTGATTTGACCCATTTAAGACGGGGCGGACGCATCTCTGCCTCGGCTGCCTTCTTTGGCAATATGCTCAACATATGTCCCCTGATGAATGTGAATGTGGAGGGCAAGCTGATTCCCCGTGACAAGTACCGGGGCAAGAAGCGCGTGATCCGCGAGATGGTGGAGCGGATGAAGGAACACGCACAACAGGGCACTGCCTATAACGGCAAATGCTTCCTGTCCCAATCTTCCTGTCCCGAGGATGCCGGTGCAGTGGCCGGCCTGGTGGAGGAAACCTTCCCCCAATTAAACGGAAAGGTTTTCATCGTGGATATCGGCACTGTCATTGGTTCCCATACCGGTCCCGGCACCGTCTGCCTGGTTTTCTGGGGAGATGAAAGGACCGTTTAGCTTGCGTCAAAAAATCACTCTCTGACACGCTCGCATTAAGCCTTCTGTTCTTTCATGGACATCACATACAAGGCTCCGAAACCGGCAGCCCCGGCCGCAAGACTTGCCGCCAGGTCCACGCCCGCGGGAATGCCGGGAAAAAGTTCAGGCAGGGAACCGAACATGAATCCCAGGATAATCAGATAGGTGGGCTGGGGATGACGGGACATCAGCCGCTCCAGCACCTTTGTGGTCAGGAAAATGCCGCCCAGCACGCCGGCTCCCAGCGGTATCAGGGGAAGGATGTTCAGGGAGCTGATATTTCCTATGACGGTCTCATAGATTCCCAGCATGTAGAGCATCTGTGACACGCTGATTCCGGGCAGGACAAGCCCTACCGCTATGATGAATCCCCCTGCCAGCTGAAGGACCAGGGCGCCGGGCCCGAAACTTCCGTCCGGTGTAAAAATCCCCGGGGGAATCAGGGCCAGGAGCACCACCCCCAGGATGCCTATAACAGGGTAGGCAACCGCCCCCAGGTCCAGCTTTTTCACGCCTGCTTCCCTGTATATCATGGGAACACCTCCGGCCACTGCTCCCAGGAAGAAAAACCGGAGAGGCACATCGGCCCTGGTGGTGAACAGATAGCTGATGAAGCGCGAAAACAGCACCATTCCGATTCCTGCTCCCAGGACGAATTTGAGCAGGAAGGCCATGCTTTCTGCAGGTTCCTTAAAAAAAGAGCTGATGGATGAAATAAGCCTGTCATAGACCCCCATAATCATGGCCATGGAACCTCCGCTTACTCCGGGAACCGTCATGGTTCCCCCAATCCACATTCCTTTTAATATGATATTCATATTGTCCCGATTCATTGGATATACTCCCTTTCACCTTCTGTAGCCTTACTGCACACGCGTCCCTTCCGGGACAGCAGTAACGATATTCTACCCCATGCAGCAGGAAAAGTGAATTAATTTTCTGTATATATTTATGACCGGATACGGCTTATTATTGCCCCGGACATGAAAATAATCCCGGAGGACAGGCTGGCACACCTTTCTCCGGGATTTATTTTTTGAGGAATATGATTATGTAATAATACGCTTAATTAATGCCGCACTGGGAATTTCCCGGCATCATGCTGACACCCATCTGTGACAGCATGGAATTCAGGTCCTGGCCGCCCTTCTGGTACTGTACTGCCTGGGGACAATTTCCCGTATTGTAAAGCGCTGCATTGCAGTCATTTATATTTGCCATATTGGTGCCGCATGCAGAGCCCAGCATTGCAGCAAGTGCCATAGATGAAACTGATAACATAGTATGTCCTCGCTTTCTTTATTACAGATGTTACAAATCTGTTTCTTTTTTGTTACAAAACTATATTATCACATTTTAGGCGCTCTGTGTCTGGGAGTTATTGGAAAAACTACGGTTTTTGTCTTTTTTGCGGTTTTTTTCATGTTCTTTGGTAATATTTCCCCAATGCCGCCGGCCCCATCTATTCCCTTCCCGAAGCACTGGTCTCAGTGCTGTCCACTGTCCTTTCTGAAACAGCTGGGGCAGATGGTTCCTCAGGTGGATGGGGATTCCCGTGTAAGTCCGTGAAAACAGAGGAGCTTCCCGGCGCTCTAAGCGCCAAAGATCTGCTCCGCATAATTTACAGATGCCATGGCATCTCTGCAATAGGCGTCAGCGCCTATGGTCCTGGCATAATCCTCCGTCAGCACAGCGCCTCCCACCATCACCTTCACGGTGGCGGACGCGGCTCTTAACTGGCGGATGGTTTCCTCCATGCTGGGCACGGTGGTGGTCATGAGGGCGCTCAGGCCCACCAGGGCAACCTGGCGCTCCACGGCCTCCTTTACAATGGCCTCCGGAGGCACGTCCCTTCCCAGGTCGATGACCTCATAACTGTAATTTTCCAGCAGAACCTTCACGATGTTCTTGCCGATATCATGGATGTCACCTTTCACCGTCGCCAGGATGATGGTCCCTTTCTTTTCCTGGGTCTGTCCGCTTCCATCCATAGCTGCCTTGATAACCTCAAACGCAGCCTTGGCAGCCTCCGCGCTCATAAGAAGCTGGGGCAGGAACACGGTGCCCTTCTCAAATCCTTTTCCCACACGGTCCAGGGCCGGTATCATCTCACTGTTGATGATATCTAACGGTTCCCGCTCCTTTAACAGTGCGCTCACCGCGTTGTGGGCTGCTTCCTTAAGGCCTCTCTCAATGGCTGCTGACAGGGCCGGCCCCTGGCTTGCCCCGGCCTCTCCTGACCCGGATTGATGGTCTGCCTTTGTCCCGTCCTGGCTGCCGCCCCTTCCGATGGTCTGGCCCAGGCCCGCGCTCTGGCCGCTGTACACACTGATATACTGGCCGCACTGGGGATCCAGGTCCATAAGCGCGTTAAAGCTGTAGTAAGCACGCATCATGGCCTCGGAGTTGGGGTTTATGATGGCGGCTCCCAGCCCGCATTCCATTGCCATGGTAAAGAACGCGGCATTGATGATTTCCCTCTGGGGCAGTCCGAAGGATATGTTGGATACCCCCAGCACGGTTCCCACTCCCAGCTCGTCCCGGATACGCCGCAGCGTCTCCAGGGTGGTAAGGGCCCCCTTGCTGTCGGAACTGACCGTCATGCAGAGTCCGTCCAGAATGATATCCTCCGGTCCGATTCCGTACTCCGCTGCCCGGTCTATAATTTTCCTTCCCACGGCCAGACGTCCCTCTGCCGTATCAGGAATACCGGACTCGTCCAGACAGAGTCCCACTGCCACCCCGCCGTATTTTGCCATCAGCGGAAAGACGCGGGTCATGGACTCTTCCTTGCCGTTGACAGAGTTAATCAGCGGTTTCCCGTTGTAGATGCGCATGGCCCGTTCCATGGCTTCCATGTCCGAGGTGTCGATTTGAAGGGGCAGGTCGATGATGGCCTGAAGCTCCCTTACAGCCTCCTCCATCATGGATGGCTCGTGGATTTCAGGTAGTCCCACGTTCACATCCAGCACATCCGCTCCGTTGTCCTGCTGGCTGACGCCCTCTTTCAGGATATATTCCAGATTGTGGTCCCGCAGGGCCTGCTTGAATTTGGACTTGCCGGTGGGGTTTATGCGCTCCCCGATGATGATTGTCTTACCGCCAACAGTCACTGCCTTTGCATAGGAGGACACCACGGTGCGGTGTTTTTTCTCCGGCCACACCACAGGCATGTCCTTACACCGCCGCGTCATCAGGCGTATATGCTCCGGGGTGGTGCCGCAGCACCCTCCCACTACCACGGCACCCATGGTCACAATCTCCTCCATGACAAGGGCAAAGCCCTCAGCGTCTATATCGTACACCGTCTTTCCGTTTTCGCTTCTCGGAAGGCCCGCATTGGGGTTTACCAGCACAGGAAGGGAGGATACCCTCAGAATTTCCTCCAGGATTCCCTTCATCTGCACAGGCCCCAGGCCGCAGTTGATTCCCAGCGCATCCACCCTCAGTCCCTCCAGCAGGGCCACGGTGGACTCCACGTTTCCGCCGGTCAGAAGCTTTCCCTTTTCATCAAATATGACGGTTGCGAACACAGGCAGGCGTTCCCCTGTATCCGGCCTGAATCCGGCCTCCCTGGCAGCCAGCACCGCGGCCTTCAGCTCATAGCTGTCGCTCATGGTTTCAATCAGGACCAGGTCCGCTCCCGCCCTGGCGCCTATGGACACCACCTCTTTATAAAGCTTCACCGCGTCCTCAAATTCCAGGTCACCCAGAGGTTTGAGAAGCCGTCCCGTAGGGCCCAGGTCCAGAGCCACGTATCCGTGGCCTGCCTCCTTAACCGCGGTCCTGGCGTTCTCCACCGCGGCTGTCACGATGGGTTCCAGATCCTCCTTAAATTTAAGCCCGTTGGCGCCAAATGTATTGGTGGTCATGATGTCCGCGCCGGCCTCCAGATAGGACCGGTGTATGGATATGAGTACATCCCTGTGGGTCAGGTTCCACCGCTCAGGAAGCTCTCCCGGTTTCAGGCCCCGGGCCTGGAGCAGGCTTCCCATTCCGCCGTCGCAGAACAGGCGGCGCACTTTCATCTCTTCTAATATTCTCATGGTCATTCTCCGCAAGTCCTCTTAACTGTTCAAAATGTCGTTTACCAGGATGTCCACCTGTTCCCCGCTGGTAATCCAGCTGGTGCAGAGGCGGATAGCCGTATGACTTTCATCCACCCTTCCCTGGTTGGTGTAACTGTACTTGTCCTTCCACGACTCCAGCAGGGAATCCGGCATGATGGGAAATACCTGGTTTGTGGTGTTTTCCACCAGGAAGGGGTATCCCTTTTTGGCACAGGCGCAGCGGATCTTGTCTGCCAGCCTGTCCGCGTGGGCTCCCAGCTCAAAATACAGGCCGTCCCGTAAAAGCTCTCCAAATTGTATGCCCAGAAGACGTCCCTTGGCCAGCATACCGCCCCGCTGCTTGATATGGTAGCGGAAATCCGCCTTCAGCTCGTCGTTCAATATGACCACAGCCTCCCCGAAAAGTGCCCCCGCCTTGGTTCCTCCGATGTAGAATACGTCACATGCCGCCGCCAGGGACTTAAGGTCCAGGTCATTCCCCTCTGCAGCCAGGCCGTATGCCAGACGGGCGCCGTCCACAAATAGGTACAGCCCGTACTTTCTGCACACCTCATACAGGTTCTCCAGCTCAGACCTGGTATAAATAGTGCCCAGCTCCGTGGGGTTGGAGATGTATACCATCTTTGGCTGCACCGTGTGCTCAAAGCTTTCGTCCCGGATATGGGCCTGGTACAGCTCCTCCACCTGCTCCGCAGTAATCTTGCCGTCCTCAGAGGGCAGGGCCAGCACCTTGTGACCGGTGGCCTCTATGGAGCCTGTCTCATGTACATTGATGTGAGCCGTCACAGCACCCGCCACTCCCTGATGGGAACGCAGGGCAGACGCAATGACTGTCATATTGGCCTGGGTGCCTCCCACCAGGAAATGGACCGCTGCGTCCTCCTGGCCGCAGAGGCTGCGGATGATGCCCGCGGCCTCTGCGCAGTAATGGTCCTCTCCGTATCCGGGAGTCTGCTCCAGGTTAGTCTCAGCCAGTTTCCTGAGTATGCGCTCATGGGCGCCTTCGCAGTAATCACAGTTAAAACGAATCATAATATAATTCCCCTTTTTATTTTATTTTTATACCGCCGCCTTAAGGGGCTGTCCCTTGTTATCTCCGGTAGGGACAGTCCGTCTTGGCACAGGCTTCACAGCCTTTTACGCCGCAACGGTATGGTTTCCTGCTGGCTCCCATGACCGCGGAAACAGATTTGGAGGGCATCATGAGAAGGCTGTCCGTCAGCTTGATGCCGATGCGCTTTCCCGCCTCCAGGGCCTCCAGAAGCATTCCCTGGCATTCCAGCGGAAAATCCCCGTAACCGGGGCTGAACCTGGGGCGCAGATACCGGCCTTTCGCTTCATATTCCGACTTTATCACGGTACACACCTGATCGCAGTACTCCTCAATCATGGCCGCTGCGGCTGCCTGCATGACCACGGCCCGGCTCATCTGGAGACGGCTGTACTTCTGAATCAGATGGTCGGCCCCGCAGCCGAGGGTGGCCGCAAACACGATTATCTGGTCACAGTCCTTCAGATTTCCCCACAAGTTCCTGCTCCTGGCCTTGAAGCACCCCCCGTCAATCCTGTAATCCTCTCCCAGAGTCAGAGGATATTCCCGGTACAGATGCCTGGGCGTGGCGGCCTCCCATAATTCCGCCATGGACTGCTCCACCATGGCCGTCACTGCCTCGTCCGCCTCCTGCCCCCTGTATCCCAGATAGCGGAGGACCTCCCTCCTGTCTACGTCATGTATGTCCATATGTTCATTCTCCCGCTCTGTATCCGGCCCTATAAAATCTCCCTATAAAATCTCCGACAGGTTTTCCTTTATCTTCATGGCCACATCCGGCTTATTCATGGAATATACATGGATGCCGTTGACCCCGTTGGCAATCAGGTCAATGATCTGGTCCGTGGCATAGGCTATTCCGGCCTGCTTCATGGCCGCCGGATTGTCCCCGAACCGGTCCACAATGGACATAAACCTGGATGGCAGGCAGGTCCCCGACATCTGGGTAATCCGCCGTATCTGTTTTGCGTTGGTAACTGGCATGATACCGGCAATCACTGGCACCTGGATTCCCTTTTCACGAATGCGGTACAGGTAACTGTAAAGGATGCTGTTGTCAAAAAACATCTGGGTGGTGACAAAATCGCATCCGGCCTCCACCTTCTGCTTCAGGTAATCCATGTCCACAGACTTATTGGCTGATTCCACATGGCCCTCCGGGTAACATGCAGCCCCGATGCAGAAATCACCTGCCTTCTTGATTTCCCGTATCAGCTCGGAGGCATAATGGTATTCCTTTGGCGTACTGCCATCCTGGGGAATATCCCCCCGCAGGGCAAGTACATTTTCAATACCGCGCTCCTTTAGCTCGCCCAGTACATGGTGCACTTTTTCCCTGGTGGATGACACACAGGTCAGATGCGCCAGAGGCGTCACTGCGTACTCCTCCTTGATGGCAGAGGCGATTCCCACCGTATAATCGCTGGTTCCCCCTCCTGCCCCGTATGTAACGCTCATAAACGACGGCTTCAGCTTTGCAATCTTTGCGGCCGCCTTTTCCACGGAATCATATGCATCCTCTGTCTTTGGGGGAAACACCTCAAAGGAGAGGGTGGGCTTTCCTTCTGCCAGTATCTCACGTATTTTCATTTTCAATCTTTCCCTTCCTTCCGCGTCATCCAAAAAAGCTCCGGCACCCCAATAATCAGGATTGCCGGAGCAAGCATTTACATTTCTACGGTCACTTTCTTCAGATGCCAGATATCCTTCACATACTCCTCAATGGTGCGGTCAGATGTGAACTTTCCGCAGTTGGCCATGTTAAGGATGGCAGCCTTAGCCCACCATGCCTGGTCCCTGTAAGCCTTATCCACCCTCTGGTGCGCCTCGGCATAGGAACGGAAGTCCTTGAGGATAAAGTAAGTGTCAGCCCGGTCGCTGCTCTTGGTGTTCAGAAGAGAGTTGTAGATATCCCTGAACAGCTCTGGGTTATCCGGCGCATAGTAGCCGTTAATCAGCTGCATGAGCACACGGCGGATTTCCTGGTCATTGTTAAAGATATCCATGGGGTAATAGCCGCCGTTGTTCTCGTAGTTAATGACCTCGTCGGAGGACATACCGAAGATAAAGGCATTGTCCGCACCCACTTCCTCCACGATTTCCACATTTGCCCCGTCCATGGTTCCCAGGGTAAGGGCTCCGTTGAGCATAAACTTCATGTTGCTGGTACCGGATGCCTCCTTGCTGGCCGTGGATATCTGCTCGCTGACATCGGCTGCCGCAAATATAAGCTCTGCGTTGGATACGCGATAATCCTCGATGAACACTACCTTAATCTTGCCGTTAATGGACTTGTCATTGTTGATGACATCCGCCACGGAATTGATGAGCTTGATGGTCAGCTTAGCCCGCTTGTAGCCTGCGGCTGCCTTTGCGCCGAAGATAAAGGTTCTGGGAATCATATCCATATCCGGATTATCCTTCAGCTGGTTGTACAGATACATCACATGGAGAATATTCATCAGCTGGCGCTTATACTCGTGAAGCCTCTTGACCTGCACGTCGAAAATGGAGCGCGGATCCACGTCAATGCCGTTATTCTCCTTGATGTACCTGGCAAGACGCAGCTTATTCTGGTACTTGATGTTCATAAACTCAAACTGGCACTTCTCATCCTCTGCAAAGAGTTCCAGCTTCTTGATATGGGGAAGGTCGGTTATCCACTCATCTCCAATCTTGGAGGTGACCCAGTCTGCCAGAAGCGGGTTGCCGTGAAGCAGGAACCGTCTCTGGGTTATTCCGTTGGTCTTGTTGTTGAACTTCTCCGGCATCATCTCATAGAAGTCTTTTAACTCCTGGTGCTTAAGGATTTCCGTGTGAAGCCTCGCAACGCCGTTGACGGAAAAGCTGGCTGCAATTGCCATGTAAGCCATCTTCACCTGGCCGTTGTAGATAATGGACATTTTGCGCAGCTTCTCCTGGTTGCCCGGATACATGGTCTGTATCTGGTTCTGGAACCTGCGGTTGATTTCCTCCACAATCTGGTAGATTCTGGGCAGAAGCCGTGAGAACAGCTCGATGGGCCACTTCTCCAGCGCCTCTGACATGATGGTGTGGTTTGTATAAGCGCAGGTCCTGGTGGTTACCTCCCACGCCTCATCCCATGTGAGTCCCTCCTCGTCCAGAAGAATCCGCATCAATTCAGGGATGGCAACCGTCGGGTGGGTGTCGTTCAGCTGGAACACTACCTTTTCATAGAATTTTCTGATGTCATCGTGCTTCTCTTTATACTTTCTCACCGCCCTCTGTACGCTGGCGGAAATAAAGAAATACTGCTGCTTCAGGCGCAGTTCCTTGCCCGCGTAGTGATTGTCATTGGGGTAAAGGACCTCCACAATGGTCTTGGCCAGGTTCTCCTGCTCCACGGCCTTCTGATAGTCTCCTCTGTCAAAGGAATCCAGATTAAAGGTGTTGATGGGTTCTGCGTCCCAGATACGCAGGGTATTCACCACATTATTGCCGTATCCGATGACCGGCAGGTCGTAGGGCACCGCGCGGACAGACTGGTATCCGTCCTGTACGAAATGGTTAACTCCGCCCTGGTTCTCAATGCGCACATAGCCCCCGAACTTAACCTCGGCGGCATACTCCGGCCTGCGGATTTCAAAGGGATTTCCGTCCTTTAACCAGTTATCCGGCACCTCTGCCTGGTAACCGTTCTCAATCTTCTGCTTGAACATGCCGTAGCGGTAACGGATGCCGCAGCCGTAGGCCGGATAACCCAGTGTTGCCAGCGAATCCAGGAAGCAGGCCGCCAGACGTCCCAGGCCGCCGTTTCCCAGGGCAGCGTCCGGCTCCTGGTCCTCAATCACATTTAAATCAAAGCCCATCTCATCCAGGGCTTCCTTAATCTCATCCCTGGCACAGATATTGATAATGTTATTGCCCAGGGCACGGCCCATGAGGAATTCCATGGACAGGTAGTATACTGTCTTAACGTCCTTTTTCTCATATTCCTTGTGAGTGGCAATCCACTCGTCAATGATGACATCCTTCACAGCATAGGCCACTGCCTGGAATACCTGCTGGGGAGTCGCTTCATCAATGGTCCTTCGGAACATGTTCTTTACGTTGTCCACCACGCTGCACTTGAAGGTTTCCTTATCAAATCCTTTATTCATCGGCCATTATCCTCCTGCTTTCAGTTCCGCTTTTATACAGAACTATTGTATGTAAATCATTCCCAAATTATCAGACGGGGCGGGGTTTTACACGCCCCGCCTCACAATCTTACCATTATTTCATGGTCTTTTCAACACCGAGCATTACATTTTCGCCGTTAATGTTCCACTCTTTGACAAAGCCGGACATGGCTCCAATGCTGATATGGTCTGCCATGACCTCTGTTTTGATCTCGTCCGCATGCTCCTTAATCAACCCGGCAATCCGGTCATTTCCATCCTGGAATACACTGATATGGTCCATGACCTCAAATCCGGCCTCCTTGCGCATGGTCTGAATCTTGCTTATGAGCTCCCTCACAAAGCCCTCCTCAATCAGTTCGGGCGTCAGGTTGGTATCCAGCACAACGGTCACATAGTTGTCTTCCTCTGTCACATAACCGTCCTTCTGGGATACATCGATCAGCAGGTCGTCCTTTGTCAGCACCACTTCCTGGCCGTCATAGTCAAAGGTAAGCTGTCCCTTTTCATTCAGGGTGTCCATGGCGGCGCTGCCGTCAATATCGGTCAGGGTACTCCGGATCTGGTTTAACAACTTGCCGTACTTTGGTCCCACTGTCTTTAACTGGGGCTTGAAGGTATAGGAGGTGAATTCCCTTACATCGTCTGAGAAAATCACCTGCTTCACATTCAGCTCTTCCTCGATAATCTGCACATAGAACCTTGACAGCTCGTGGTCAGCCTTCACATACATCCGGGCAATGGGCTGTCGGTTCTTGATGTTGGCCGCATTCCTGGCCGCGCGTCCCATGACAACCACCTTAAGCACTTCATCCATGTCGGATTCCAGCTCAGTATCAATCCAGGACTCATTCACCTCCGGGAAGTCGCACAGATGTACGCTTTCAGGCGCGTTTCCATCCACCTTTCTCACGATATTCTGGTAAATCTGCTCTGTCATGAACGGAATCATGGGAGCCGCCGCCTTTGCCACGGTCACAAGGGCCGTGTACAGGGTCATGAAGGCATTAATCTTATCCTGCTCCATTCCCTTTGCCCAGAAGCGCTCACGGCTTCTGCGCACATACCAGTTGCTTAAATCATCCACGAACTCCTGGAGGGATCTGGCGGCCTCAGGAATCTGGTAATTCATCAGACTGTTATCCACTGTCTTTACCATGGAATTCATCTTGGACAACATCCAGCGGTCCATGACGGGTAGCTTGTCGTATTCCAGGGTATATCTGGCGGGGTCAAAATTATCAATATTGGCATACAGCACCCAGAATGCATAGGTATTCCAAAGGGTACCCATGAATTTGCGCTGTCCCTCGGTCACTGCCTTATCCTGATAGCGCTTAGGAAGCCAGGGCGCGCTGCAGGTGTAGAAGAACCAGCGGATGGCGTCCGCGCCGTGGGCTGCCAGGGTATCGAAGGGATCCACCGCATTGCCCTTAGACTTGCTCATCTTCTGTCCGTTTTCATCCAGCACAAGCCCCATGACAACTACATTTTCATAAGGCGCCTTGTTGAACAGCAGGGTGGACTCCGCAAGAAGGGAATAGAACCATCCTCTGGTCTGGTCCACTGCCTCGGAGATGAACTGGGCCGGGAACTGTGACTCGAACAGCTCCTTGTTCTCAAAGGGGTAATGGTGCTGCGCAAACGGCATGGCGCCGGAGTCAAACCAGCAGTCAATCACCTCAGGCACACGCTTCATTGGCTTCTGGCACTTGGGACACCTGATGTTCACCGCGTCAATGTATGGACGGTGAAGCTCAATTTCATCAGGGCAGTTATCGGATAAGCTTTTTAATTCCTCAATGCTTCCGATGGAATGCTGGTGTCCGCACTCACACTCCCAGATATTGAGCGGGGTGCCCCAGTAGCGGTTTCTGGAAATGCCCCAGTCCTGGATATTCTCCAGCCAGTCACCGAACCGGCCCTTGCCGATGGAATCCGGAACCCAGTTAATGGCATTGTTGTTGCGGATTAAGTCATCCTTCACGGCAGTCATTTTGATGAACCAGGACTCTCTTGCATAGTAAATAAGAGGGGTCCCGCAGCGCCAGCAGTGGGGATAGCTGTGCTCAAAGCTGGGAGCCGAGAAAAGCAGCCCCCTGGACTCCAGGTCCTTTAACACCATGGGGTCCGCATCCTTCACAAAGGTGCCTGCAAAAGGAGTTTCCGCCGTCATATCGCCCTTGGCATCCACCAGCTGTACAAAGGGAAGGTCGTATTTGCGGCCAACGTTGGCATCATCCTCACCAAATGCGGGTGCAATGTGTACGATGCCGGTACCGTCTGTCAGTGTTACATAGTCAGCGCAGACCACGTAGTAGGCTTTTTTGTGCTGCTTCTCGCACAGGGGCACGGAGCAGTCATAGAGGGGCTCATATTCCTTGAACTCCAGGTCCTTTCCCTTGTAAGTCTCCAGCACCTCATAGTCCTCACCCAGCACGGTATCTGCCAGGGCCTGGGCGATATAGTAGGCGCAGCCGTCGCCTGTCTTTACCTTTACATAGTCTTCCTTAGGGTTCACGCACAGAGCCAGGTTGCTGGGCAGGGTCCACGGCGTGGTGGTCCATGCCAGGATATAGGCATCTTCTCCCTTTGCCTTGAAGCGGGCAATGGCGGAACGTTCCTTTACATCCTTATAGCCCTGAGCCACCTCATGTGAGGACAGCGGGGTGCCGCAGCGCGGGCAGTAGGGAACCACCTTAAATCCCTTGTACAGGAGACCCTTGTCCCAAATCTGCTTAAGAGCCCACCACTCGGACTCGATAAAACTGTTGTCATATGTTACATAGGGATTGTCCATATCGGCCCAGAATCCAACGGTGTCGGAGAAATCCTCCCACATGCCCTTGTACTTCCAGACGCTTTCCTTACATTCCTTAATGAACGGCTCCAGACCGTACTGCTCAATCTGCTCTTTGCCGTCCAGTCCCAGCTTCTTCTCAACCTCCAGCTCCACAGGCAGGCCGTGTGTGTCCCATCCGGCCTTTCTCGGCACCATATATCCCTTCATGGCCCGGTATCTGGGAATCATATCCTTGATTACACGGGTCTCCACATGGCCGATATGAGGCTTGCCGTTGGCAGTTGGCGGTCCGTCATAAAATACATAGGGCCTGCAGCCCTCCCTCATCTTGATGCTCTTTTCAAAGATGTGCTCTGCTTCCCAGAATTTCTCCACTTCTTTTTCCCGTTCCACAAACTTAAGGTCTGTGGGGACTTTGTCATACATAACGTCTTCCTCCGTTCCATTCATGATAGATTTCTATTCTGGTATGTGAAAAAGATTGTATATCCTTCCATGAAGCAAAAAAGGCTTCCGTCCCGAACAGGACGAAAGCCGTAAGCCGCTTCGTTTAACCACCTATTACTGCATACCATCATATGAGTTCCCATAACGCGGGAAACGCGTCCCGGCCTATCATGCGCTGCTGACGCATCCCTTCGGCCGGACAGCTCCGGAGTGATTTTCAGTTCTGCATTACTTACACCGGTTTCCACCATCTCCGGCTCTCTGTAGCGTTCCTGCAGGCCTACTGTCTCCATCTAAGCCTTTTCCATTTAACCTCTTTATTATAATAACCCGCACGTAAAATGTCAACCGTGTATCTGATTTTCGTTTGGATTGTTAATATTTTATCATTTCGTTTGCCTTTTCCAGAATATGTGTTATACTACTAACCAATATTACTGCACAGCCGTCAAAATCCTGCCGCACCGCATACTCTGCGTACAGCACACCGGCTGCGCCCAGGGAGGAACCTATATGGAGCAGAGAAATCTTACCTTACTCACAGACCTGTATGAGTTAACCATGATGCAGGGATATTTCAAAGAAAAGGATGCCAATGAAACCGTTGTATTCGACATGTTTTACAGGACCAATCCCCACGGCAACGGCTTTGCCATCTGTGCAGGATTACAGCAGGTCATTGAGTACATTGAGGACCTGCATTTTGACGACAGCGACATTGAATACCTGAGAAGCCTGGATATGTTTGAGGAGGACTTCCTGAGCTATCTCCACGAATTCCGCTTTACAGGCGATATCTACGCCATTCCGGAGGGAACCGTGGTTTTCCCCAGGGAACCTCTTGTCAAGGTTATTGCTCCCATCATGCAGGCCCAGCTCATTGAGACAGCACTGCTTAACATCATCAATCACCAGAGCCTCATTGCCACCAAGACAGAGCGCATCGTCTATGCGGCCAAGGGCGACGGCGTTATGGAATTCGGACTGCGCAGGGCCCAGGGACCGGATGCCGGCACCTACGGCGCAAGGGCAGCCATGATAGCCGGATGCATCGGCACCTCCAATGTGCTCTGCGGAAAAATGTTCGATGTCCCGGTAAAGGGAACCCATGCCCACAGCTGGATTATGAGCTTTCCGGACGAGCTGACCGCCTTCCGCACCTATGCCAAGCTCTATCCCTCCGCCTGCATCCTGCTGGTGGATACCTATGATACCTTGGGTTCCGGCATCCCCAATGCCATCCAGGTATTTAAGGAGATGAGGGATGCCGGTATTCCTCTTGCCTTCTATGGCATACGTCTGGACAGCGGCGATTTGGCCTACCTGTCCAAAAAGGCCAAAAAGATGCTGAACGAGGCCGGATTCCCGGACGCAGTGATTTCCGCCTCCAACGACCTGGATGAAAACCTGATCAACTCCCTGAAAATGCAGGGCGCCACCATCAATTCCTGGGGCGTGGGCACCAACCTGATTACAGCCAAGGACTGCCCGTCCTTCGGAGGCGTATACAAACTGGCTGCTGTCATGGACAAGGCCACCGGCCAGTTTGTACCCAAAATCAAGCTGTCCGAAAACGCCGAGAAAATAACCAATCCCGGCAACAAAACCATACAGAGGATTTACGATAGGGCCACCGGCAAAATCATAGCAGATTTGATTTGTCTGGTGGGCGAGGAATTCGACACCCGCAATTCCCTCCTTCTCTTTGACCCCTTAGAGACATGGAAAAAGACCATGCTGGCACCTGACAGCTATACCATGCGGGAACTGATGATTCCCATTTTCCTGAACGGAAGATGCATGTACCAGTCGCCGAAGGTAATGGATATCCAGGCCTACTGCAAAAAAGAGCTGGATACCCTGTGGGATGAATCCAAGCGTCTCATCAACCCGCACACAGTCCATGTGGACTTGTCCAATGAGCTGTGGCACACAAAAAACCAGCTGCTGGATTCCTACCACAGGAAATAAACAGGCCGGAACGTGTAAAGGCCGGAACCGCCTCCTCTCAAATAAGGGGATGCGGTCCCGGCCTTCTTATATCTCTCCATCCACCAGAAGGGGAAGGACATTCTGCGGAAGGTCGTATATGACCATATCGGCCTTCTCATCCAGCGGCCTGGGTATCCGGTGGATAATGACCATCTTTCCGCCCTGGAAATATCGTATGTAGTTGCTGTAAACCTCTGACCGCAGGCTGGTTCCCAGTACCAGGAGCACGTCGGCCCTGGCTATCTCCTCCGTGGTGCGGCTCATGATACTGCTGTCCACCATCTCCCCGTAGAGAGAGGTACCGGGACGTATCATGGTCCCGCAGTCCTTACAGTGGGGAACATGGCTGGAATCCCTGATTTCTTCCATGGAATACAGGCGGCTGCAGTGGAGACACCTGTTCTTGTAAATGCTTCCGTGAAGGTAAATCACATTCCGGCAGCCCACCTGTTCCGGCAAATCAAAAATATTGGTGGTGACAATACACTGAAGCTTGCCCTCTTCCTCCATCCTGGCCAGCGCCCTGACAGACGGAGTCATGTTGGGAATCTTTTTCAGTATCTCCTCGCGGTAAAATTCATAGAAACGTTCCGGCCTTCTGGACAGACAGGAAATATGAAACAGTTCCTCCGGTGATTCCGAATATTTCTGCTCGATCTCATATGCCCGTCCTTCCTGCTTAAGTCCCAAAATGCCTCCCTCTTCCATCATCCCGGAACCGCAGATGGCAACCGTATAACTGCTGTCTGCCAGAATCTGCTTCAGAAGTTCCAATGTTTTTTCGCCAACCATACCCGCTCAGTCCTCCTCTTATTCTGATTGTTCCAGAGCGTGTCCAAAACCCACACACTCTGACATCATTATACCGCAAATCCCCCCGCCTTACCACAGAGATCCGCGGGAACTGTAAGCGTCAGCCCCGTAAATCACGGCGTTTTATGTCGAAAAAACAGAACACAGCTAAACCAGGTCATTGAAACAGATGGCCCCGTGGGGGCGAATGCTCATTCTGTAGGCGCTTCCCTCCCCTGTACATTTTTCAATGTAGTGTATGAATTCGTCCACCAGCTCATTGGGCAGCACTGCCATGATGACGCCGGCAAAGCCTCCTCCGTGAATCCTGCATGCTCCCCTCTGCTTTTCTGCTATAAACAGCTCCGTAAGGGCCAGGGTAACTGTGATTCCCTGCTCCTGGTAATTGCTGTTGGTAAAGCAGTTCTGAAGCCATTTCCAGGAGGAATTGCCGGACGCCGTTATATTGGTTAAGAAATCTTGAAAACGGTTCTCCTTAAGGGCAAGCACCTCTGCCTCCACCCTCTTATTCTCCTCAAAGAAATGCAGGGCCCTCAGCACGGATCGGTCCCCGGCAAATTGCCGTACCTCTGCCAGGTTATCTATCACCTGTTCCTCGGATACCTGGGACAATACCTCTTTTCCAAAATACCGGGCCACCTTTTTCATCTCGGCGGGAACCGCGGAATAATCCGCGCTTAAGTCAGCGTGGCCCTTGCCGGTCTGTACAATAATCAGGCTGTGGTCCTGGGAACCAAAGTCAAAGTCTATCTTTTCCACCTTAGGTGTCAGCGGCTCCATGAAATCAATGGTGATAAGACCGCCCACGGCACATGCCATCTGGTCCAGCAGGCCGGACGCCTTGTCCCAGTAATTATTTTCAGCGAACTTGCCGATATGGGCATAAGCCACGGTGCTCATGCGGCTTTCATTGAAAAATGTGTTGAGCATGGAGCACAGCAGCATCTCAAAGGAGGCAGACGAGCTGACCCCGGCTGCGCTTATGACATTGCTGGTAATATATGCGTTGAAGCCTCCCACGCTGTAGCCGGAATCCTTAAATCCCTGGAGAAGGCCCTTTACCAGGTCCACGGTTCCCGCTTTTTTCTCGCTGGGTTCCAGATGGTTCAGATCAATGGTAAAATCCTGGTTATATGTCTCGCTGACAATATGTACCTGGTTGGATTCATTCTTTCCGGCCACGCCCACACAGTCCAGGTTAATGCTGCCTGCCAGCACCTTGCCGTGGTTGTGGTCCGTGTGATTGCCGCTGATTTCCGTCCTGCCCGGCGAGGAGAACAGCATCACATCCCCTTCCCCGCCAAACATCTTCTCATATCCTGCCAGCAAATCCTCATAGCGCTTTACATTGGCCTCTACCCCGTCTTCCCCGTAGAGCCGCGCCATAAGAGTCCTGGCGCCGTCACTCTCCAGCAGCTTTACCGTCTCGTTTACCTTCATGATTTACCTCTCCTATCTTTACTGAAACTTCTGAATTCAGTTTATCACACCCGGGGCAGAAACAACAATACAATATTCTCCTGTCTTTATACTTTTTTTAAATGGGGATGACATAGGGCAGGCTTTGCTGTTATAATCTCTTAAACAGTATCATGTTAGAAAGCAGGTATTCACAATGGAATGGAACGGAAAACCCTATCACTCTCTGGACTATGAGCTGAGGCAGCAGTTCGGCCAAAAAATCTATAAGCTGTCCCTGGACGGAGGCATGACCTGTCCAAACCGGGACGGCACCCTGGGAACAGGGGGCTGTATCTTCTGCAGCGAAGGCGGCTCCGGTGATTTTGCCGCTCCCAGACAGACGGCTGTCTCCCGGCAGATAGAGCAGGCCATGGCACAGGTAAAGAGGAAGATGCCGGACGGCTCACAGGGTTCATATATTGCCTATTTCCAGTCCTACACCAATACGTACGCTCCCCTGCCCTATCTGAAGCAATTGTTTGGGGAAGCAGTCTCCCATCCCGCCATAGCCGCCCTGTCCATCGGCACCAGGCCGGACTGTCTGGAGCCTGAGGTCGCGGGCCTGTTAAAAGATTTAAACCGCGTGAAACCGGTATGGGTGGAGCTGGGTCTCCAGACCATCCATGATTCCACCTCCGCCTTTATACGCCGGGGCTATGGGCTGCCGGTGTTTGAGGATGCCCTCAGACGCCTTAAGTCTGCCGGCCTGACCGTCATCGTCCATGTCATATTAGGCCTGCCCGGCGAGACCAGGGACATGATGGCGGAAACCGTGAATTATCTGGCCCAATGTCCTATAGACGGAATCAAACTCCAGCTTCTCCACATTTTAAAAGGGACCGGTCTGGCAGATTACTTCCAGGCCAATCCCTTTCCCATATTCACAATGGAGGAATACATTGATTTTGTTATAGACTGTGTGGAATGCCTGCCCCCTGAACTGACCATTCACCGCCTGACAGGGGACGGTCCAAAATCCCTTCTCCTGGCTCCTCTGTGGAGCGGAAGCAAACGGCTGGTGTTAAACACCCTCCACCGCCGTTTTAAGGAGAGAAATACCTGGCAGGGAAAATATTATATCCCGGATTCCTCCTGCTCTGCCGCGTTTTCCTCCCCCGGCGCCACAATTCCGTCCTCCCCAACTGTCACGCCGTAGGAAATGGATGTGATATACTGATAAAAACCTGCTTTTTCGCCTTCATCTGTCAGCATCCTGGTATATCCTCCTGAGGATGTGCCGGGCACCAGCCTAAGCAGCGCGTCCTCCCCATCCCATTCCACCTTCAGAAGGGCCGTCTTCGGAATACTGCTGCCGAACACAAAATTACCAAGGCTGTATACAATGGGCTTTCCCTTGTAATATTCCAGCCCCTGCATCACATGGGGATGGCTCCCTACCACAAGGTCAGCCCCTGCGTCTATATACCGCTGTCCAAGAATTCTCTGGTACTCCTGGGGCCGTTCGTCACGTTCAATCCCCCAGTGCACATATATCACAAGGTAATCGCAGGCTTCCCTGGCCTTTTTGATCTCCTCCAAAAGCAGGGACGGGTCATAAGTGGTAAGCATGCCCGGTTCCTTAGAGGCAGCGTTCCAGGAGCTCTCCGGTATGACCCTGGAAGCGCCCAGGAAGCCGATTTTGCGGCCCTTTGCCTCCATAAATACCGGTTTTTTGGCTTCCTCCAGATTGGCTCCGGCTCCCACCCGCAGGATTCCGGCATCATCCAGAGTGCTGCATGTATCCAGCAAGGCATCCGTACCGAAATCCAGGGCATGATTGTTTGCCAGTGTCACGATATCAATCCCCAGCTCCTGAAACATGGATACCTTTTCCGGGGGAAGCCGGAAGGTAAACTGCTTATCCGCAGCAGCCGTGCCGCGTCTGCTGAATGGAAATTCCTCATTTGCCATGAAAATGTCGCTGGCGTCAATCACCTGGCGGAATCCGCTGTCCACCACTCCCCCTATATTGCCGGCCTTCTGGTATGCGTTCAGCACATGGTCTGACAGGAGGATATCACCCGCAAATACGAATTGCAGAGGCGGGTCCTTATCCTCTGTTCCTGTTTCAGGGTCCTGTTCTTTAACGCCATTTGGAGCATCGGATAGGCCGCCATCCGCTGCATCCGGGCCGTCTGTGCCTTGAACGCTGTCCGGATTTGTGACGCCGCCTGCTCCGCCTGTTTCCTCCGGGACCGGCTCCTCTGCGCCGGCAATGCCCACACCTTCCGAGGCGCCTGCCATCTCAGCCCTGACATATTTGTCCTGTCCTGAGTGCCATATAAAATATCCCGTAATACCGGCCAGCAGCAGCCCTAATAATAAGGCTGCTGCCACAATACATCCTGTTCTCTTCATAAAACCTCTCCTGACAGACATCAGACTGCCAATACAATCCCTCCGTCATTGGCATATACAGTGGCCACGCCTGCCGCGTTGGTAACCACAATCTTCTTGAATCCCACCCTTTTAGCCAGCTCATTCTTTACGTATTCAGCCCGCTCAGGGTTATTCACATGGCAGACAACCGCAATCTTGCCGGCCGCGTCCACCACTTCCTTTACCGCAATGTCGCACATTCTATGAAGCGCCTTGTTCATTCCCCTGGCCTGGTCCAGCTTGATGATGGTTCCTGTATCCGCGCCCATGACAGGCTTGATGTTAAGGGCTGTGGCGAAAAATGCCTGCAGGCCTGACAGACGCCCGTTCTTGCGGAGCGTATCCAGGCTCTCCAGTACAAAATAAGTATTCATGCCGTCCCTGTATGCCAGGGTTTTCTCCACCACCTCATCAAATTCCAGTCCTGAATCGCACAGGTTCTGGATAAAGAGGGCGATGTTAAGCTCTCCTGAGGACGCGGAAAGTGAGTCAATGACAGCCACTTTCTTTGCCTGTTCCGCCATCCCCTTTTCTGCCATTTCCTCCTCATACAGCTTCTTTGCCACTGCCGCTGAATTATAGCTTCCGCTGAGGTGGCTGGACAGGGTGATGACAAACACCGCTTCCGCATCCGCTTTCGCAAATGCAGCCTTAAAAGTCTCCGGCGACGGACACGCTGTCTTTGGGCACTCCGGGCACGCCTTTACCATCTCTATAAACCGCTTCTGGTCAAATGTCTCATCATCCACTACCTGAGCACTGCCTACCTGCAGTGTCAGCGGTATCATCTGAAATCTGGGATCCTTCTTCATATCCTCTGTCAAATCGAGACAACTATCCCCGATAATCTTATAGGTCATAATTATGTCCTCCGGTTTTTCTTATCCATGTGTTTTCACATGTAGTATTCATTACTACTTATTATAACAGTATGGATGGTAAAATGCAATGCTTATATGTTTCCAGTTTTATGGAGATTTTTTGGACTGATTTTTTGGAAGAAGGACCGGATGGGGTGATAGCCCCGTTGGTGGAAACGGGCGGCTGGGGATGATTGGACGGCTGCGGGGTAAGAAGGCTTTCGACCTTCTTACCCCGCAGATACCCATGCCTCTCCTGCCCTGCCTGCTCCCATTCATAAGGATTAAATGGGGAGGTAAAAAATACGGCTGATGCTGGTGTGATTGTTAACGTTATTGTCTGTGTGAAATTTCATTCCGGTTTTTTATATCATTCCGGCTTCTCAGCGGGCCTGCTCTATGGCTGATAAAATCTGGTCAATGGTGGCTTGACGGTCGCCGGTGTATTCGATGGAGATTTCCATGAGCTTGCCGTCTATCTGGCGGAAGTAGGTGTCCTCGTGTTCTGTGGTGCCGTCGCTGTTTTGGCCGGAGGTCTTTACATACTTGTATTCATAGCCGCCCATGTTTACTGTGCCTGTGCTGTCAACGGCGTAATCATAGTAGCCCGCATATTCGATGAGCCATTCCAGGTAACGGTCCAGCTGCTGGGTGGAATCGGTGTAGTCTACGGTGAACAGATAGCCGGTTCCGCCGTCGTACCAGTAGTACATATTCTCGCCGGCCTCCAGGGGATAGCTGTAGTAGCTTCCGTCGCCCAGCATCAGTTCTGCCGCCTCAGGGAACTTCATAAACAGATTGGCCCAGCGGTTGCTGTAGGTCTTACCTGATATGGCGCCTGTCTCATAGGCCGCGGCCGGCCGCTCGCTTCCCTCTACCATGTAACCCCGGGCATCAAAGGTGTATTGGCTGCCGTCTATGGTCTTGGTCAGATTGGTCACCATGTGGCCGAACTCATCCACGTATTTCCATCTTCCGTTTTCTTCAATCCAGGCTTTGTACATGATTTGGCCGTTGCCGTCCAGACGGTATGTAAGGCCGTTCTCATCCAGAGCCCATTCGTTGGTCCCGTAGGTGCCGTCTCCGTGGAGATACTGCCAGCCGCCCGCTTCCGTATAGTTCCAGCCGCCTCCTGCGTACGGGCGCATCTGACTCAAGAGCAGGGCCGCCGTTCCTGCCTGGTCACCGGAATAGATCTGGACCAGCATGTAGCAGCTTCCGCTAATCTCCCTCATGTAGACATCCAGGAACATGCTGGCGGCCAGCTTACCCATATAGGCGTCATACTCCTGCCTAGCCTCCGGAGTCATGTCGTAACCGCCTATCCAGGCAGACATATACTGTGCCATCAGGGCTCCGTAATTGATCTTGACAGAGTAATAACCAGCCCCTGCTATACCGGCCGTCCCCATGGATACATAGGAACCATAGGATGCGTCCTGGCCCAGCAGCTGCAGCATCTCCTGCATTATTCCCTCCAGGCTCTCACCTTCCAGGTCTGCCACAATGCCGGTCATGGCAAGGAAGCTCTCATTCTCCTCGTCAATGGCAGCGGCGATGAAATCAATCTTCACCCCGTCCTCCTCCATATAGGACAGATAGTCTAACCCCAGGTTTCCCCCATATCTTCCCACCTCATAACCGGCTGGAAATGTGGCCTCAAATCCGGCCATGCTGCTTCTCACCGTGCTTCCCTCAATGGAACTGAGCCCCGTGGGAAGCGCCCAGGCTGTCATTGCGCCTGCGGCTGTAAGCACTGCGCTCAGCAGCACTGACATGAAACGTTTACCTCTCATACAACTCCTCTCCTTTCTTCATACTAGTAAGATATTTCCAGTATAACCGATTTAGAATGTCCGTGCAACGCAAAAAGAGACCGGTTTCAAAAGTTTCCTCTTGAAACCAGTCTCTTATTCTTTTGTAACGCTCCTGTTACGATTTTATATATTCCGCAGTATTATTCCGCTTTTTCGGATTCTGTTTTTTCGCCGGCCATAATCATCATGATTTCATTGCTGCGGCTTACAAATGCCGTCATGCGATCCGGAGCCAGAGGGCCGTGGCTTAAGCTTGCCAAGTCATACAGCTGTTCGCAGATTTTGGATGTATTGGCATCATCCTTATGTCCCAATACATACTGCACAAGAGGATGGTTTGCGTTGAGCACCAGTGTCTCACCTGTTCCTCCGAACATACCCATATCCATGCCGCCCATGCTGTACATCTTCATCATATCCTGCATACGGCGGGTGTCCTCGGATACGGTAATCATGGAAGCCACGCCCGCATTCTTCATCTTTTCAACCTTGATGTCCAGCTTATCATTGTTCAGGGCTTTTTTGAAGCATTCCGTCAGCTCCTCAGATGTTTTCTTGAACTCCTCGTCGTCTTCCTTTACATCTTCCTTGAACGCGGCGTTAAGGTCCGTATCAATGCGCAGGAACTTGAGGCCTTCCTTTTTCTGCTCCACATGAGAGATAAACGGGCTGTCTATGGCAGCGGGCATGATGACAGCGTCGATTCCCTCTTCCTTAAACATGTTGATGTACTGGCTCTGTTCCTTTTCATTGGTCACATAGAAAATAGTATTCTCATGCTTTTCCTTGTTCTCATCCAGACAGTCCTGAAGAGTCAGGTATTTGCCTTCCAGGTTCTTGTACAGGATAAAGTCTCCCATCTTCTCAGCAAACTTCTCATCCTTGATATAGCCGAACTTGATGAAGGGCGCAATGTCGTCCCAGTATTTCTCATAATTATCCCTGTCTGTCTTGCACATACCGGAAAGCTTGTCTGCTACCTTCTTCGTGATGTAATCAGATATCTTCTTCACGAAGCCGTCATTCTGCAGGGCGCTTCTGGATACGTTAAGAGGCAGATCCGGGCAGTCGATGACGCCCTTTAAAAGCATCAGGAACTCAGGAATTACTTCCTTAATGTTATCCGCAATAAAAACCTGGCTGTTGTACAGCTTGATGGTTCCCTCCAGGCTGTCGTACTCCATGTTGATTTTCGGGAAGTACAGGATGCCCTTCAAATTAAATGGATAATCCATGTTCAGGTGTATCCAGAACAGAGGCTCCTTGTAATCCCTGAACACCTTGCGGTAGAAGCTCTTATAATCCTCCTCGCTGCACTCATTGGGATGCCTGTTCCACAGAGGGCTGGTGTCATTTAAGGCCACCGGACGCTTGTTGATTTTATATTTTTCCCTGGAAGGCTCGATTTCCACGACTTCCTTGGTACCGTCTTCTTTTTCCTTTTCCTCGGTTTTGGCCGGCTCAATGACGGTCTCGACCACTGTATCCTTGTCGGTGAGCTCGTCCTTCTCAATGGTCTCATACTGGGGCTCGGCCGTCTCATTGTCCAGGAAAATGTTCACAGGCATGAATGCACAGTACTTCTCAATGACTTCTCTTGCCCTGTACTCGTTGCAGAACTCGGTGCTGTCCTCGTTCAGATATAAGGTGATGGTGGTACCCACCTCAGCCTTATCCCCTTCCTCCATCTCAAAGTCAATGCCGCCCTCTGATTCCCAGTGGACCGGCTTGGAACCCTTCTGGTAGGACAGGGAATCAATGGATACCTTGTCGGCAACCATGAACGCGGAGTAGAAGCCCAGGCCGAAATGACCGATAATCTGGTCCTCATTGGCTTTGTCCTTGTACTTCTCCATGAAATCCTGGACGCCGGAGAATGCAATCTGGTTAATGTACTTGTCAATCTCATCCTCGGTCATGCCAAGTCCGTTGTCTGTGATCTTGATGGTCTTGTCATTTGGGTTCACGGACACCTGGATTTTGTACTCCAAATCCTCCGGTCTTTCATACTCTCCCATGAGTTCCAGCTTCTTAAGCTTGGTAATGGCATCGCTGCCGTTGCTGATCAGCTCCCTGTAGAAAATGTCATGGTCAGAGTACAGCCATTTCTTGATTACCGGGAAAATATTTTCGCTTGTAATTGATAAACTGCCTTTCTTTGCCATCTTTCATCCGCCTCTTTCTTATATAATAATTAGTTCTTCATGTTTTGCGATGTTTACTCACAAACTACATTTTAGTACGAGACGAATAAAATGTCAATAAAAAATTAGCACTCATTTTTGTTGAGTGCTAATAATCAGGGGTGGGGACTCCAAATCCAGGTTACAGTTCCTCTTTGAGAAGTTTGGTGTATTGTTCAACGATGCGATAAAAGGCCTCTAAATCAGCCTCGCTGCATTGTTCGATAAGATAGGCTGTAGTTTGTGTAATATCCGCGATATCATATGCTTTGTGAACACTGGAAAGCCGTTTTCCTTTTTCGGTCACATATAAACGGGCCGTTTTTTCATTGTTTTCCATATAACGCTTTTCTACATATCCGGATTCGATTAGCTTTTTGATGGTCTGTGATATGGCACTCTTGCTTTTGTGCCAAATTTTAGATAACTGGGTAGCTGTAATACCGGGACAATCATCAATAAAGGTAAGAGTGTGTATTTGCATCATATTGCAATTTTCAGCCTCATAGGTGTGTTTTCCATAGATATAATTGTGATATAAAATTACAAACTCATACAGCATATTGGCCCTAGCGGTTATCTTGCGGTATGCATTGTCAATGTCTGTAAAGTGGGTCATATAAACTCCTTTTATTCTTACATATTCATACTATTTAAGACATTATCAATAATATCATATTTAAAATTATGTTGCAAGATTTTAAAACAACACCACTTTACAACTTTCATTAATAATTGAACTGTTGCTGATTAAGCCGTTTCAAAGCATTTGAAACAGCTCTGCGTGTCCCAAGTAATAACTACCAATCTTCTCGTTGGAAAGTGTAAAATCGACCTCTGGTGAAAGACGTTTTCCTTTTTTTGCCGGTCTTCCTCTTTTCCCTGTTGGCTCAGGGACAAGATCATACATGACAGAGTCATACCTTGCATTGCAGCTCACATCCAGATTGGGATATTCATCCACAATGGAGACCAGATAGACCATCCTACTGCCGTTCCAAACAGGAGCGAAAAAGCATCAGAAAGTCCTGTACGATATTTTACGGTGTTCAACGCAAGCCATTCTCTTATAATAGTTAATTAACAAAACAATATTAAATTAAAACTAGGTTTTCTATGTGTAAAACAGCGAATTATTAACTCATAAAATTTGATATATTGACAATAAGCACAATTTATAATATAATATTGTTCAGTTTCGAAACTATATTATATGTGTCAGAAAGGTGGTATCTGGATGGACTTTGAAAAGTTCTGTAGAGAAAATTGTGTTGAGCGAAGGGGCACCGGCACTTTAAAGTGGGACTCACTGCAGGAAATCTTCGGAGATGCTGATTTGCTTCCGTTATGGGTCGCTGATATGGAGATTCAATCGCCGGCAGCAGTCCGTGAGGCACTGACAAAGCGTGTGGAACACGGTGTGTTTGGCTATGGTAAAGTAGAAGATTCCTATTATGATGCATTTTTTGCATGGCAAAAGAAACATCATGGTATAGATTTGGTCAAGGAAAATGTACGGTTTGCCACAGGCGTGGTAGGCTCACTGTATGCTGCAATAAGAGCATATACTAAGGAAAATGCATCCATAATAATCTGCCCTCCTGTATATTATCCATTCTATGATGCAATACTGAACACCGGAAGAAAGCTGGTAACATGTGACCTGGATAATAACAAGGGCCATTACAGCCTCAATCTTGACAAGTTCGAAAAAGAAATATCAGATAACAATGCAGAGATGTTCATACTGTGTTCACCGCATAACCCTGTGTGCCGCGTATGGTCAGAAGAAGAACTGAATGCTATGTTAGATATCTGCCACAGACATGGAGTGCTGGTAGTATCAGATGAGATTCACCAGGATTTTACATATGGAGAAATTCCTTTCATATCTTCAGCTATTGTTAAGGGCGGAAAATATAGGGATATGCTGATTATCCTAAATTCCGGATCTAAAACTTTCAACCTAGCCGGTTTAATTCACTCTCATGTGATTATTTACGACAGGAAGCTGATGGAAACCTATGATGCCTATATAAAGAGTATAGGCTCTCCGGAAGTTAACTTGTTGGGAGTTACAGGTATGGAAGCCGCATTTCGTAATGGCGAAGAGTGGTTTGAAAACGTAAAATCACTGATTTGTCATAATTATAACTATATGAAGCTGGAACTTGCCAAGGAGCTTCCTGATGTTGTGGTGACACCTCTTGAGGGAACTTACCTTTCATGGCTTGATTTACGCAACTATGTGCCTGAAAAAGAAACAGCAAGCTTTATCCAGAATAAATGCCGTCTGGCTTGTGATGTGGGGGAATGGTTCAGCTTTACAGGACATGGTTTTATACGTATTAACCTTGCAACAGATACAAAAAATATCAGGACTGCTGTGGAGAGTATCGTTACAAACATCAAAGCACTATGATTACCATTTTCGTATCTCCTCCAACTGTGCCCTTCCCTACTGTTTGAGTAGAACTGTGGAGGATAAAGATAATCTCACACTGATGACACCGGAAGACTTTAAGACTTCTTACAATATCGATGTGCGAATCAACAATGAGGTATGCGGTATAGACCGTGTCCGCAGAAAGATTCAGGTGAACAATCGAATCACGGGTCAGAAATATGAAGAGGCTTATGATGAATTGGTTCTGTCACCTGGTTCCGCCCCTATTTGCCCTAAGCTGATTAAAGGAGTATCTCTTCCACACGTATTCACTGTACGTAATGTAAGCGATATTGTTAAACTAGATCGATATTTAAACCGGGAGAACATCTGCGATGTGGTTGTAGTTGGCGGAGGCTTTATTGGTCTTGAAGTGGCAGAGAACCTTAAAAAGGCTGGAAAGAATGTTTCTGTAGTAGAAGCAGCCGGTCAGGTTATGAATCCTTTTGATTATGATATGAGCCAAATCCTGCATAAGGAACTCTGTGATAATGACGTGGAATTAATTTTAAGAGATGGTATAAAGGCTATCACAGAAGACAAGGTAATCCTAAACTCTGAGAGGGAACTGCCGGCTGATGTAGTAGTACTTGCAGTTGGAGTACTGCCTGAGACTACGCTTGCGAAAGAGGCCGGACTGGAAATTGGTGAAACGGGCGCAATCAAGGTTACAGCAGATTTCCGTACCAGCGATCCACATATTTATGCAGTGGGAGATGCCATTGAGGTGTACCAGAGCCTAACACACAAGCCAGTCAGGCTTCCTCTGGCAGGACCGGCTTTGCGCCAGGCGAGGGCTTCTGCTGATGCCATGTATGGTATGCATGGGATTAATAAAGGGGTGATTGGTTCCTGTGCAGTCAGAATTTTTGAACTTAACGCAGCAGCCACGGGACTAAATGAAAAAAATGCGAAGGCGAATAATATACCTTGCGATTCTGTTTATACCATTGCAATGGATAAAGTAGGACTAATGCCAAATAGCTCTCCTATCCATTTTAAGCTCGTATTTGAAGTGCCTACCGGAAGAATCCTGGGCGCTCAGGCCATTGGAAAAGGTAATGTGGACAAACGGATTGATGTCATCGCCATTTTGATTACTATGAACGGTACACTGGAGGATTTAAAAGAATTGGAGCTTTGCTATTCCCCTTTGTTTGGCACGGCAAGAGATGTAGTAAATCTGGCTGCACTGGTAGGTCTTAACATTCTGCATGGTGTTTTCAAACAGATACATGTAAGTGAGGTCAGAAACCTAGTAGAGAGTGGCGCCTGTATCATTGATGTAAGAACCCATGAGGAATTTGAAACAGGCCATCTTATTGGTGCAGTCAACATCCCATTGGGAGAGATAAGGCAGAGGACTTCTGAAATCCCACACAATCGTCCCGTATATTTACATTGCAGGACCAGCCAGAGAAGCTATAATGCTATTATGGCGTTAAAGAGCTGTGGTTTTATCAACATTTTCAATATTTCCGGATCGTTTTTGGGAATAAGCTATTATGAATACTTTACAGATATAACGACTGGACGAAAAAAAATACTTACAGAATATAATTTTATGTAATGGCTGTATTTATATTGATGAAGCTGTAACTGCTAATAATTGTGTGGGTACGGAACATTACATTAAAAACGAAGGAAAAGGAGTCAGGGGTATGGAAAACGTATTTTTTAAGCAGTTTTTAATGATAAGCGATATAAAGACCATTGTTTTTCTGGCAGTTCTTGTAGGTCTATTCTATTTGATTCATGTTTTATACCACAAAAAACATATGGACTTTGCAGTGGTAGTTATGGTTGGCACGGGTCTTGGCTTGGTATTAGGCCTGGCAATCCAGTTTGTTGCCAATTTTCCGGATGCTCCAATGGATGTTGCGTTCGTTGCAGAGACAACAACTTGGTTTGCAATGGTCGGCAACGGTTACATCAACCTTATCAAGATGATTGTAGTTCCGCTTGTTATGATTTCAATCATGCAGGTTATTATCAACATGCAGCAGGGTAAAGCCATGAGCCAACTGGTCAAGAATACTATCATCATTACTATGGGCATGGTTTTGGTTGCTTCTGTAACCGGCATTGTGATTGGCATGCTGTTTGGCGTTGGTAAGGGAGCCACCTTAGTTGAAGGAGGTGCTGCAACAGCAAAAGAAATCACTCCTGTAGCTACCACAATTAAGAACCTAATTCCAGGAAATATTGTTGGAGCTATGGTAGACAGCAACATCATTGGTCTTGTTATTTTCTCTGCTTTTCTTGGTCTGGCAATCTGGTGGATAAATTATGAGAGCAAGGAGGCCGCAAAACCCTTGTATCATCTGATTAATGCGGCTCACAAAGCGATGATTAATATGGCTTTGCTGATTCTTGATTATATGCCATGGGCAGTCATTGCTTTATTGGCAAATACCATCGCTCAAAGAGGTCTGTCCTCTATCCTTGAGGTTGGCAAATTCATCATCGCACTTTACGTTGCAGCAGCCGTGCAGTTTACGATCCAACTAATCCTGCTGGCAGTGAATGGTTTGAATCCTATGACTTACGTAAAGAAATCTTACGCAACAATGTTAATGGCATTTACCTCTCGTTCTAGCGTTGGCTGCCTTCCAATGACGATTGAAACTCTGACCAAGAAACTGGGGGTAAACCAAGGGACGGCAAGCTTTGTGGCTGGTTTCGGCACGACTGCAGGTATGCAAGGGTGTGCAGGTATCTTTCCATCTCTGTTGATTATCTATGTATGTAACGTAACTGGAACTCCAGTCGATATTACCATGATTGTAATGACAATCTTCGTTGTAACCATCGGTTCATTAGGTATCGCGGGTATTCCAGGTACTGCAACTATGGCGGCTTCCGTAGGCCTGTCTGGCGTGGGTATGGGTGCACAGTTTGCAATGGTAAGTCCGATTCTGGCTATCGACCCAATTATCGACATGCCAAGAACAATGCTCAATGTAACGGGTTCTCTGACCAATGCGCTTGTTGTAGATAAACATATGGAAAGTTTGAATATGACAGCTTACAATGATATGAGTCTGAATCAGCAGGAGAAAAGGTCATAAGATGAAGAGTTATGGAAGGTGATTAAAAAGACATAGGAATAGTGTACTTTTACCCTGGAGAAGCTTGATTTTGTAGGTTCCATAAGGATACCCTCAGATTTGGGATAGCGGTATAGCATGACAGTGTTATACCGCTTTGCCATATATACATTGACCTTTAAGATGGAATGAGCGCACCGCAGAGGTAATAAATAAGCCCGTGAATATGCGATGCAGCTACATACTCATGGACTTATTCAGTTGTACAAATATTCAATTTTCAATCATCATGTCAAGGCTCAATTTTACACCATTTTTTACACCATTTTCCCGTCTGGATACAACGGGCTATAATGAATTCCTTTTTATGGAAGAAAATCCCTGATTTTCTTGCTTTTGGAGGGATTGCGAAGCTTTCTGAGAGCAGCTGTCTCAATCTGGCGGATACGCTCCCTGGTTACGTTGAACCGTTTTCCCACTTCCTCCAGGGTCAGGGGATGTCCGGTCTCCAGGCCAAAACGCAGAATGATGACATCACGCTCCCTGGGATTCAGCCCCTGAAGCATGCTGTCAATCTCCTCCCGCAAAAGAAAGCTCTCCGCCTTGTCCTCTGTGGAAGCATTGGTGTCGTCCGCCACAAAATCCCCCAGATTGGAGCCCTCCTCGTCACCTACCGGTGTTTCCAGGGATACGGTATCACCCGATGCCTGAATCAGCTCCGTCACCCGTTTCTCGGACATGTTCACTTCCTCAGCCACTTCCTCCATGGACGGCTCCCGTCCCAGTTTCACGGACAGGCTGCGCTGAGCACGGCGGATTTTGTTCACCGCCTCCACCATGTGGACCGGAAGCCGGATGGTCCTGGACTGGTCCGCCAGGGACCTGGTAATGGACTGCTTCACCCACCATGTGGCATAGGTGCTGAGACGGTAACCTTTGGCATAGTCAAACTTCTCCACTGCTTTCATAAGCCCCAGGTTTCCCTCCTGAACCAGGTCCAGAAAACTCATTCCCCTGCCGGTATATCGTTTGGCAATGCTTACCACCAGGCGCAGGTTGGCCTCCACCAGCCTGCGGCCCGCTTCCACATCGCCTTCTGACTTGCGTCTTGCCAGGTCTGATTCCTCCTCTGGTGTAAGCAGTGGAATGGAGCCGATTTCTTTTAAGTATTCACGGATTGGATCGGCTGTGGACACACCTTCCAGAAGCCGCTCCTGGCCATATCCGTCGTAGTCCTCCTCTTCCTCCTCTTCGCCTCCGGAACCTATACTGCCCCCGTCCAGCATATCATCCGGGTCCAGTCGGTCTCTTCCCCAGCGGAAATCTTCCTTAACCAGGGACGGCTGTTCCAGCTCGGCATCATCGTCTAAAAGAAACTCCCCCTCCGGCAAATCTTCTTCCGGTTCCTCGGGAGCCTGTATGTGGACACCTTTGCGCTCCAGCTTCAGATAGACATCCTCCATCTCCTCCGGTGTCATCTGAACATCCCGGAAATGATCCAGCACCTGGGTCATCTCCAGACGTCCTTCCTTGGAGGCCGCCTCACTGACCAGCTGCCCCACTCTCTTAGACAATTCCATTTTATCCATATGTTATCCTCCCCCTTCTCCTGGGACATACTAAATATAGGTACTGTATTGCGTAAATCCCTCTTTGAACAGCGGGGCTTACGCAGCACAGTACCGTTATTGAGTCTGCGGGTACGTTAGGTACATATTATTTCATGGGAACGCATGAACTTTGCCACCGCCTTGTCCCACTCATTTTCTAGGGCCTTGTCCATGGTAAAAAAGTTCAGCGAAGTTCCCGTCACACAATATAATGCTCCGTCTTCGTAACGGATATTCAGATAAAGTCCCTGTATCTGTTCACCGCTTATACCGCTTCCGGAAGCGGAAGCGAATTTTTCTGTGTCCGAAGGAGGAAGCAGCAGGACAATATGGAAGCTCCCCGGCAGCTTTTTTCCTTTAATCAGCGAAAAACATACGGGGCGGAGCACCTTCCAGGAGGAAAAGGACTCAATCCGGTTCTCCTCCAGCTCCTCGTTTGTATAATATCCCTGCCTGATGTGTCCGTCGATGGTAAAATTATTATAGGTGACAATGTTCACTTCCTTAACCAGAAAGCTGTCAAAATCTTCCTTCAGGAAAAGTTTGGATGTAAATGTCTTCACATCCTCTGCTTTTAATGCAATCATATTATTCTCCTGCCCTGGGTTACACCACAGGTTTCCAAATTCTTACTCAATTATACAGTTTTTGACTATTGACGTCAAATAGAAACTGTGTGGATTTTTCTGATAATATCAGGAAGTGTCTTTAGCGGTTCTTTGGTGGCGCACGGACGGTTTTCCGGCGTTTTTCCGGCTGCTGTTTTCTGAGGAATGCGTTTGGCAGGATTGGCATGCGGAGGGGGAGGTTAGTGTCAGGATACTCTGATATTGTCCGATATGCACTGATATTATCTGAGATGCTCTAATATAGTCTGAGATGCTCTGATATAATCTGAGGTGTTCTGATTGCTTTACTCTAACATATTCTTCCTCTTTTTCATAGTGTCTGAATATCGACTATATCTCATCCAGCGGACTTCGTTTCAGCACGAAATCCATCATTTCCTTGGCCCCCTTCCCGTGATATCTCAGCCTGTGGTATGTGAGATAAATATATCTTCCCTTATCAAGCCGCTCCGGGCGTGCCAGCCCGATTCGGTAAAGGGGCAGGGAATGCGTTTCCGCCACAATGGATATTCCCAGCCCCTGCTCCACCAGGCGTGCTATGGCGTCCCCGCTGTAGGCAAAATGCCACTGTGGCCAGCCAGCTGATTAGCGATCTGCTGAACATCTGGTGGTTACTGTCCGGAATCTCGGTGATTCGGGTGGTTCCGGATAAGTCCGCATGGACCGGGTCCGCCCGGGAATACGGTGGGGGCTTTGATGATTTGTGAGTTCGCGGTGCTGCCAGCTAGGCCAGGTTTGTGTACCCCATCATATCCCTGTCTACGGCTTTGGCGGCTTCGCGGCCTTCTTGTATGGCCCATACTACCAGGGACTGGCCCCGGTGCATGTCGCCGGCTGTGAATATCTGGTCCGCACTGGTGCGGTAGGCGCCGCGTTCTGTGGCTACATTTGCCCTGGCGTCCAGCTCTACGCCGAAGGCGTCTGCTACGTAGGCTTGGGTTCCTGTGAAGCCGGCGGCTATGAGTACCAGGTCGGCCGGAATTTCACGCTCGCTGCCTTCCACGGCTGCCATGACGGTGCGGCCGGTTTCCTCGTCTTTCCTGGGTACCAGGTTTGTGATTATGGCCTTGCATACCTTGCCTTCCCCGTCTTTTATGAATTCCTTCACTGTGGTCTGGTACTGCCTTGGATCTGAGCCAAACACGCTTATGGCCTCCTCCTGGCCGTAATCTGTCTTGAGGATTCTGGGCCATTCAGGCCAGGTATTGTTCTCCGCCCGCTCCACGGGAGGTTTGGGCATCATTTCCAGTTGGGTGACTGAGGCGCAGCCGTGCCGGATGGATGTGCCTACACAGTCATTTCCAGTGTCTCCGCCTCCGATTACCAGCACATGCTTATCCCTTGCCGATATGCAGCTTCCGTCCTCCAGCCCGGAATCCAGCAGGCTCTTAGTGGTGGCTTTCAGAAAATCTACCGCAAAGTATATGCCTGCGCTGTCCCTGCCCGGCACATCGATATCCCTGGGGTTGGAGGCCCCGCAGGCCAGGATGATGCGGTCAAATTCCTTCCTTATTTTGTTGACCCGGTAATTCCTGCCCACATCCGCTCCCGTCACAAAGGTGACGCCTTCCTTCTTCATCACATCCACTTTGCGGTCAATAACCCATTTTTCCAGCTTCATGTTGGGTATTCCGTACATCAGCAGGCCGCCCACACGATCGTTCCGCTCAAATACAGTGACTCTGTGCCCCCGTTTATTCAACTGGTCCGCAGCAGCCAGGCCCGCGGGACCGGATCCGATAACCGCCACCTTTTTGCCGGTGCGGATGGAGGGAGGATTTGGGAGGGCATATCCGCTGTCGTATGCCTTTTCGATGATGGCCCTCTCATTTTCCTTCACGGTCACTGCATCCCCGTACAGGCTGCAGGTACAGGCCGCCTCGCAGGGGGCCGGGCATACCCTGGAGGTGAACTCCGGGAAGCTGTTGGTTTTCTTAAGACGGTTGTAGGCCTGTTTCCAGTTGCCGGTATACACCAGGTCGTTCCATTCCGGCACCAAATTGTGCAGCGGGCATCCGCTGACCATACCGCCAATCGTCATGCCTGACTGGCAGAATGGTACACCGCAGTCCATGCATCTGGCCCCCTGGCGTCTCTGTTCCTCCTCACTTAAGGGTGTGTGAAACTCATTCCAGTTTTTAATCCGTTCCTCAGGAGCTTCGCCCCTTCCCACTTCTCTCTCATATTCTAAGAATCCTGTTGCTTTTCCCATGATTGTTCTGCCTCCTTAACCTCTTAAATTGGCGTAAAATGCCTCAATCTGCGCCTGTTCGCTGTTCAGTCCCTTTTCCTCCATCTGCACAATGGCATTCATCATGCGCCGGTAATCATGGGGAACAACCTTCTTGAACCTGGGCAGATATTCGCTGAAATGCTCCAGGATCCGCCTGCCCTTCAGAGAGTTGGTGCAGGCCACATGTTCTTCAATCAGGCCCTTCAGTTCCAGTACATCGTATTTGTTGGTCACCTCCTCAAAGGATACCAGCTCCTTATTGAGGCGCTTGTAAAAGCTGCGGTCCTCATCCAGCACATAGACAATGCCGCCGCTCATGCCGGCCCCGAAGTTTTTGCCCGTGGTTCCCAGCACAACCACGCAGCCGCCTGTCATATATTCACAGCCGTGGTCTCCCACGCCCTCCACCACGGCGGTTGCTCCTGAATTTCGGACACAGAAGCGCTCCCCCGCGATTCCGTTTATGAACGCCTTTCCGCTGGTAGCTCCGTACAGGGCCACATTGCCGATTATGATATTCTCCTCAGCCTTAAAAAGCACGCCTTTCGGGGGATACACCACCAGCTTGCCGCCGGAAAGTCCCTTGCCGAAATAGTCGTTGGAATCCCCTGCCAGCTCCAGAGTCAGCCCCCTTGGGATAAATGCCCCAAAGCTCTGTCCCCCGCTTCCATTGCAGCTGACGGTAAACGTATCATCAGAAAGCCCTTCCGGATATTTCCTGGTTATCTCGGATCCGAATATGGTTCCCAGGGTGCGGTTCACATTGGACACTTCCACCTGAAGACTCTTTTTCTGGCCGCTTCCAAGGGCGCTTTTGAATCTTCTTAAAAGCACCTGCTCATCCATGGTGTCCTCCAGGTGGAAATCAAAGACCTGTTTTCCACTGTAACCTGCCACATCCCGGCCTTCATAGGGGTTATCCAGTATCCTGCTTAAATCCACCTGAGAGGCCCGGCCAAGGGGAAGGTTCTCACGCCTCTTTAAAAGGTCCGTGCGGCCCACCAGCTCATCCACGGTGCGCACCCCCAGCCTTGCCATATACTCTCGCAGCTCCTGGGCTATGAACTGCATAAAGTTCACCACATACTCCGGTTTGCCTCTGAAACGTTTTCTAAGCTCCGGGTTCTGGGTGGCGATGCCCATGGGACATGTGTCCAGGTTGCAGACGCGCATCATCACACAGCCCAGGGTTACTAACGGCGCGGTGGCAAAGCCGAATTCCTCCGCTCCCAGCATACAGGCCATTGCCACATCCCTTCCGGTCATAAGCTTTCCGTCTGTCTCCAGAATCACTTTGTCGCGAAGCCCGTTCATAATCAGGGTCTGATGGGCCTCTGCCACCCCCAGCTCCCATGGAAGCCCTGCATTGTAAATGGAATTCCTGGGGGCTGCCCCGGTTCCTCCGTCGTATGCGGAAATAAGGATTACCTGAGCCCCTGCCTTGGCCACGCCGGCGGCCACAGTGCCCACTCCTGCCTCTGATACCAGCTTGACGGATATCCTGGCCCTGGTGTTGGAATTCTTTAAATCGTATATGAGCTGGGCCAGGTCCTCAATGGAATAGATGTCATGATGGGGCGGCGGCGAGATAAGACTTACTCCCGTAGTGGAATGTCTGGTCTTTGCCACCCACGGATAGACCTTTCCCCCGGGCAGCTGGCCGCCCTCGCCCGGCTTTGCACCCTGTGCCATTTTTATCTGTATCTCCTGCGCGCTTACCAGGTAGCGGCTGGTAACCCCGAAACGGCCGGATGCCACCTGCTTGATGGCGGAACAGCGGTTGTTCCCTGCCGGTCCGGGAATCAGGCGGTCCAGGCTCTCGCCGCCCTCCCCAGTGTTGGATTTGCCGTGAATACGGTTCATCGCTATGGCCAGGCATTCATGAGCCTCCTGGGAGATGGAGCCATAGGACATAGCCCCTGTCTTAAACCGCCTGACAATGGATTCCACGGGCTCTACCTGGTCCAGGGAGATGCCTCCGTCCTCTGGAAAGTCAAAATCCATCAGGGAACGCAGATGGTACATCTTATCTTCTCTGTCCACCTGTGCCGTATATTGTTTAAAAATATCATAATTACCTGTCCTGGCCGCCTCCTGAAGGAGGTGGATGGTCAGGGGATTATAAAGGTGAGCCTCCTCACCGGAGCGGGACTTGTGACTGCCCACGCTTTCCAGGGTCAAATCCACATCCAGCCCCAGGGGATCAAAGGCAGCGGAGTGAAGGGCATCCACATCCCCTGCAATATCCTTCAATGTAATACCGCCCACACGGCTCACCGTATCCGTAAAATATTTATCCACCACATCCTTTGAAATGCCGATGGCCTCAAATATCTGGGCGCCCTGGTAGGATTGGATGGTGGATATGCCCATCTTGGAGGCAATCTTCACAATGCCGTGGAGCACAGCCAGATCATAGTCGCAGACAGCCGCGTAATAGTCCTTATCCAGCATGCCGGAGGCAATCAGGGAACGAATGGACTCGTGGGCCAGATATGGGTTGACGGCACAGGCCCCGTATCCCAGCAGGGTGGCAAAATGGTGGACCTCCCTGGGCTCACCGCTTTCCAGTATCAGAGCCACGCCGGTGCGTTTCTTGGTCCTCACCAGGTACTGCTGCAGGGCCGACACAGCCAGCAGGGACGGAATGGGCACATGGTTCTCATCTATATCCCGGTCTGAGAGTATGATGATGTTGGCGCCGTCCTTGTGAGCCCGGTCCACCTCCAGGAACAGGCGGTCAATGGCCTTTTCCAGGGATGTGTTCTTGTAGTAGGTAATGGGAATCACCTCCACCTTGAAACCGGGCTTCTTCATGTTCTTAATTTTAAGCAAATCCGTCTCTGTCAGAATGGGATTCTCCACTTTTAGGATTTTGCAGTTTTCCGCTGCCTCCTCCAGTATGTTGCCCTCCTCGCCCACATAGACTGTGGTGGAGGTCACGATTTCCTCACGTATGGCGTCAATGGGCGGATTGGTTACCTGGGCAAAGAGCTGCTTAAAATAGTTGAACAGAGGCTGGTGCTTCTTAGAAAGCACGGCCAGGGGAGTGTCCACACCCATGGCGGACACTGCCTCCGCCCCGTTAAGGGCCATGGGAAGAATCACGGTCTTATACTGTTCATAGGTGTAACCGTATGTTTTCTGGAGTCTCAGACGTTCTTCGTCCTTCATGGCGGGAATACATTTGTTGGGAACCGGAAGGTCCTTTATACTGCACAGGTTGGAATCCAGCCACTCCCCATATGGGTTGCGGGACGCGTAGTAGTGCTTAAGCTCATCGTCATCAATGAGCCTTCCCTGCCTTGTGTCCACCAGCAGCATTTTGCCGGGGCGCAGGCGGTCCTTTTTCACCACCTTTGTCTGGTCAATGTCTATGGCGCCCACCTCGGAGGCCAGTATCATGCAACCGTCCTCTGTTATGTAGTACCGGGAGGGACGAAGCCCGTTTCTGTCCAGCACAGCCCCCACCACGTCGCCGTCCGTGAAAAGGATGGAAGCAGGACCGTCCCACGGCTCCATCATGGTGGCGTAGTATCGGTAGAAATCCTTTATTTCGCTGTCCATATACTTGTCATTTTCCCAGGGCGCGGGAATGGTGACCATGACAGCCAGAGGCAGATCCATACCGCTCATAACCATAAATTCCAGGGCATTGTCCAGCATGGCGGAATCAGAGCCTTCCTGGTTTATGATAGGCAGCACCTTGTGCATGTCGTACCTGAAATACTCGGATTCCATGTTCTCCTCCCTGGCCACCATCTTATCCACATTGCCGCGGATGGTATTGATTTCGCCGTTGTGGACAATGAAGCGGTAGGGGTGGGCCCGCATCCAGCTGGGATTGGTGTTGGTGCTGAATCTGGAATGTACAATGGCAATGGCCGACTTATAATCCTCATCCTGGAGATCTGAAAAAAACAGCCTCAGCTCACCCACCAGAAACATGCCTTTATACACAATAGTCCTGCTGCTTAAGGATACCACATAGGTGTCCTCGTTGCTCTGCTCAAATACGCGGCGGGCTATGTAAAGCTTTCTGTCAAAATCCAGTCCTGCCTCCATTCCGGCGGGCTTACCCACAAAGCCCTGGGCAATATAGGGCATCACGTCCAGGGCCTTCTTTCCGAGAATCTCAGGCGCGGTGGGGACCACCCTCCATCCCAGGAATGTCATACCCTCCTTGCGCACAATAATCTCAAACATCTTCATGGCCTGGCTGCGAATCAGTTCATCCTGGGGAAAGAAGAACATGCCCACGCCATACTCCCTCTCGCCTCCTATCTGAAAGCCCAGAGGCTCTGTCACCTTCTTAAAAAATCCGTGGGAAATCTGGAGCATGATTCCCACACCGTCCCCTGTCTTGCCCTCGGCGTCCTTTCCTGCCCTGTGTTCCAGATTTTCAACAATATGAAGGGCCTGGTCCACTGTGTGGTGGCTCCTGATACCCTTTATATTGGCCACGGCGCCGATGCCGCAGTTGTCGTGTTCAAAACGTGGTTCATACAGTCCGGGCTGTTTCTGTTTGGATTCCATAAATATTTCTTCCTTTCTTTGTATAAATGGGGATTCTATAAACTAAATTCAAAATCGGATAGGGGAGATTTTAACCTTCCCTTCCACACCACGCAGCGTACCGTTCGGTACTACGCGGTTCAATAGTTTACTCGGACTTCCAGTCTTTGGGTATTTCTACCCTTCGGACTGGGTTTGGCTTGTATTTGCCTTCCCTCACCTGCTCGACCAATTCGGACTGGTGTTCTCTCAGGCAGGGTAGAAGTTCATCCGCCTGCATTCCGTCAATCCCACCAGCGCCTTTGTTCGTTTTGACCTTCTTATAGGCGGCATTTAGATTGTCGCTTCTAAGAATCGTATCTGGCAGGTTGTCCGTCCGAAAGTCCGTGTTGGTGTCGGGGTTCCCGGTAATCCTTTCATGGGCGTACTCTCCTGTTTCCCTTCCCTGTTCCGCAGGTATCTCTCGCAGGTAGTCCTCAATATGAGTTTGTCAGGCAACCTCATCCACGCTTCACAGTCTATCCGGACAACTTTTACAGGCCAGTGGTTTGCCTCCGGCTTCCTTCAGACCCCACCTCACGATGACGCCCTTGCCATTGGCTGCACCCTTCCCACTGCCGGGCGGGTCAGGGACTTTCACCCGTTAGAACGTGCGCCCGCCGGGCGCACCCACAAAGGACCCTTTCATTTTAAGGGTCCTTTTAGCCTGCAGACAAGTATAAGTTGGCTGAAAGAGCAGGCGAAGCCTTCAAAGACGGCCCGCGGCTTAAAAAGTAATATTGACTATTAAATTAATTTTGTCTGCAGACACCGGTCCTGATTCCGGGCACGCTCAGCCATGTCTCATAAATATTGTCCTTAAACGCCTCCGGCTCTCTGATGACCGGCAGATTGCAGGTACACCTTTCCCCTTTCTTTCCGGCTGCCGCTCCATCCCGCATCCCATCACCATCCATTCCCAGATACCCTGTCTCCAGGTCCTGCTCCGACACCCGCAGGCATTTTACATCATCCTCAAACAGTTCCGGATGCATGAGATATGCCGCGGCCGTCACATCCCAGTTATAAAATCCGGGAATGCCGTAATCCTCATCATTATACCCGAACCAATAATCTGTCTTTTCCATGATATATGCTGCCGCCCTGTTTTCTTTTCCTGAGAACCGTTCCCTGTATTCCTGCTTTGTAAATAAAACCTTAAGGCAGTTGTTGCCTGTCATTATGGAAACATTCCGGCCCTTTGTGAGGACGGTCCTGGTTGCCGGCGGGTCACAGGAAAAATTCAGCTCATTCATTACCTTTTTATCAAATACAAGGGGACTTGTGATTCCGCCCATCAGGACAATCTCTTTTACCTTTTCAAAGAAATACCTGTCCCTCTCATAGGCGCCTCTCAGGTTTGTCAGGGAACCCGTGGCAAGAATCGACAGCTCCCCCGGATGGCGGTCCGCCATTTCCGCCAGAAAACCGGCAGCCTCGCTCTGGTAACAGCCCCTCTTCTCCCCGCCTCTTTTGACGGGAATGTCCCTGCGTCCCAATTCTTCCAGCATCCGCAGATTCACTGCCTGTACCACATCCAGGCTGCTGTTGCCATAGGTGGAAGTGACCCCCAGAAATTCGGCTTCCCTGCTTCCCAGCAAATACATCAGGGCCAGCCCGTCATCCACATCGCAATTCTTTATTCCAAAGGTATTGTCACAGTCAAATACAATTTTTTTCATCTATATTTCCTCCTGGCACATTCCTCTCATGCCATACCATGCCCAAACAGCACGGCTCCTTCTGTTTCCACGGCCAGTCCGGCCTTCATGCCTGCCCGGAATTGTCCGGAACGGCCGGGACCTTCCATCCTCTGGCACAGAATGCTTCCGCCGGGAGCGATTTTCTCCGGCACCCTTACCCTTATCTCTGTCATCTCCCCCATGAATGTGACCTCCTCCACCGCATAATCTCCTTTCTCCTGAAGACGCACTGAGTATGGACGTATCATGGCGTCATAGGCTCCATCCGGCAATTCCGTCCTTTTCTCAAACAGAGGACTGACAAATCTGCCTCCTGTCACCTCCCCGGAAATATAATTTACCTTTCCAAAGTACTCTGCCACCTTTTTTGTTTTTGGATGGCAGAACATCTGCTCCGGAGTACCGTACTGAAGAATCTGCCCATCCTCCATCAGCGCAATTCGGTCGGACATGCGAAGAGCCTCCGCCTTGTCGTGGGTGACAAGAATGGTTGTAATTTTCCACGCCTCATGGAGTTTTCTTACCAGCCGCGCCATCTCTGTCCGCAGCCCCTCATCCAGGCCGGAAAACGGTTCGTCCAGAAGCAGTACCCTGGGTTCTGCCGCCAAAGCCCTGGCCAGGGCCACTCTCTGCATCTGGCCCCCTGACATCTCCCTCATTCTTCTCTTCCCGAATCCGGGAAGCTGCACTGCCCGCAGCAGTTCCTCCACCCGCTCCTTCCGCTCCTTTTTCGGCACCTTTTTAAGTTCCATTGGAAAGGCGATATTTTTCTCCGCCGTCATATGGGGAAACAGCCGCAAATCCTGGAACACGATTACCGTTCCCCTATTCTTTGGCTGCTGGTCCATCACTGATGCTCCCTGTATCCGTATATCCCCGCTCTCCTGCTCCAAAAGGCCTGCTATACATTTTAACAGAGTGGTCTTTCCGCAGCCGGATTTTCCTAAGAGGGATACAAACTCTCCCTCCTGTATTTCCAGGCTGATTCCGTGCAGTATCTCCTTTTTCTGAAGCGATACCTTCAGATCTTCTATGTTAAGACTCATAATATCCTCCCGCCATCTGTCCGGTCCAATACCCCGCGATCCGTTCAAACACAGCAAATACCAGCAGGGTGATGCCCATGAACAGAATGCTGTATACACAGGCAATATTCCGGCTGCCGCTCTGTAAATAGGGTACCATCACAACCGCAAATGTCTTTATCCTGCCGCCTCCAAGAAGCAGCGTCAGAAAATACTGGCTGAAGGATACAATGTATGACATGCTGACTGCCGACAGTATCACCGGGACCAGCATTGGCAGTGTGGTCCTTCTGAATGCCTGAAAGGGACCGGCCCCCAGCACCCGGGCCTGCTCCTCCAGCGCAATACCCACTGCCCGGGTGCCGTCCATGATAAGGCGCACCGCGTAGGGCAGGGAATAAATCAGGTGTGCCAGGATGACCCCTGCCACTGTATTGTTAAGTCCCATGCGGATAAATGTAATCTGTATCCCCATGGCAAACACAGTCGCAGGTACCATGAGGGGAAGGACCGTAAGAAAGGACATCAAATCCTTTCCCCGGAACCGGTACAGGATAAGGGCCCTGGATGTCAGTACCCCGATTGCGGCCGACAAGACGGCTACCACAGAAGAAATCACAATGCTGGATGCCATGAGGGAGAACAATTCTCCCTTTCTTCTGACAATTTCCATGACTGCCCGGTCCGAGAGCACCTGGGGAAACAGGCCGGGCCAGGCCCATCGTTCCGTAAATACCCATACAACCAGACTGGCCGCGGGGATCAGAATGGATGCACAAAGTACGGCCAGAATTATATTAGTGATAAACGATTTTCTCTTCTTCATCTCCTGCCGCTCCATCTTCTACTGCTCCGTCAGCGCCTTCATATTTTTTTGCACAATAAAATAATAAATCCAGGCGCTGAGTACGGAGAGAATGATAATGATTCCATTTAACGCCATGGAATAGGGCCGGTTTCTCAAATCCGAATGGATATACTGCTGGTATGCCAGCACCGGAAGGGCCTTTGGCGAGGTGGCGCCCAGGAGAAAGGGCAGCTCATAGGCGCCCAGGGCAAATACAAATATAATCAGGAACCCGCTGACTACCGCGCCTTTGCAAAGAGGCAGGGTGATTTTACAAAAGGCAGTCCACCGGCCCGCCCCCAGGTTTATGGCTGCCTCCCCCAGGTTCTCATTGATATTTGCCATCAGCGCAATGACAAAATAAAGGATGAAGGGAATCTCCTTCCACAAATATGCCAGGATGACTCCCACCCCCTTTGTATCGTAAATGAGCATGGGAAACTGCTGTTGTTCCTGTAACATTCCAAGGGCATAACCAATTCTGGCCAGCACACCATTCTGAGAAAAGATGTTGACCACAAAAATGGCCACCACTACATGGGGGACAATGATGGGAAGCTGTATCACCCGCATCATGGGTCCCTTTGTCTTTTTGTGCGCCACACACACAGCGCTTAAACCCACGCCCGCCACAGTGGCAATCCCCGCGGACAGGAATGCCACCTTCAGGCTGTACAGCACGGATTTAAGCATTTCCGGCCTGGTCAGCACTTCCCTGTAATATTTAAACGTTGGCTCCCTTAACCCAAAAGCTGGAATTACCCCAAGACTCTGGGTAATTCCAGTTGCCAATCCTATGATAAACAACAGGGATAATATGATTTGGGGAGCCAGAAGCAAATACGGAGTCAGCTTTCTTCTCATTCCTTTTCCTCTCATTCCTTCCCGTTATTTACCCACTACTTCCTCTGTCCAGATTTCCTCAATGATGGGAACCAGCTGCGCGGGCATCTCAGGAAGGCGTTTGGAGAGAAGTTCATCCTGAGGTATTGTCCCCTTGCCCAGGTCCACCCGGTCAAAGGCGGCTTTCTGCTCACCGGACAGCTTCTCGTTGTCCAGGACCGGAATGACCCTCAGCTTCTCATAGCGGTCTGCCTGGATTTCCGGCGACATCATCTCGTTGATTGCCATCATGGCCCCGGCCTTATTGCCGGAGTTAGCCGCAATTGCCATAAAGTTGGTATTACCGATGGTTCCCTTGTCAAACTGGAAGGCTGCCGTGGTATCTGTGTATTTGCCGTCCTCAATGCTCAGAGCCACGTCATAAGCTCCGTATGTCATGTTCATCACTAGTTCCCCGTCCGCAAACATATTGTCCACGGTAGTGGAGGAATCCGGGAAGGCAGCTCCCTGGTTCCAAAGATATGGATTCAGCTCTCTCAGGTACTCCATGGCCGGCGCCACTGCCGCCCTGACGGTTTCCTTGTCCTCCTCCATATCCATAAACTGCTCATAGCCGCAGATTTCATAGATAATATTTCTCACAAACGCGCTGCCTGTGAAATCAGGAAGCGCGGGATACGTCACCTTACCCGGATATTTCTCCACGAATTCCCTCAGCGCTCCGGCGCTCTCCGGCACATCCGGCGTCACTGCCAGGTCCGCCACCATGACCAGCTGGGCCTTTCCGTAAGGCGCCTCATACCCTTCAATCGGATAAGCAAAGTCCATGGTCACATCCTCGCTGTCCCCATCCACATAGTCATTAAAATTGGGAAGCTTATCTGTAAAGGGGCCGTACAGCATGTTGTTTTCCTTTGCTGACCGGAAGTTCTCCCCGTTAATCCAAATCATATCAATGCTTCCGTCCTTCCCGCCCGCCTGTATCTCCCCGGTGAGCTGGCTTAAAACCTGGTCGATATCCATGGGCACACGCTCCATTGTGATATCGTACTTTTCCTTCATGACCCGCGCAAATTCATCGTCCAGCCACCGGTTCAGTTTTTCATCCCCGCCCCAGCCGTAGAAGGTAACCGTTGTTCCCTTTGCTGCCTCCTTCATCTGTTCAAAGGTCATGTTCTCCATGCCGGCCTGGCTGCTTCCCGTATCCCCGGCCTGGCTGCTTCCCGTATCCCCGGCCTGGCTGCCGCCTGTGTCCTGTGTCCGCCCGCTTCCCGAACACGCTCCCAGGGACAGCATCATTGCGGCGGCCAATACCGCTGCTGTGATTCTTCTCCTCATGCTTTCTCCTCCTGCTGTTTTTCTAAAAATAATAACCCTGCCTGATGATTTTATGATTCCCCCTGCCGTAATCTTATGCAGTGCGGTCAGGGGAAATCACATCACCGGAAGGGTTATCCTATTCTGTCACAAATGCAGCCTGGATATCCTTATCCTTCGCGCCGTTTTCAATGATAAACAGATTGTCAACATCGAATCCGGCATCCTTCATGACGGAAATACCTGTTTTTGCGCATTTGTTTCCGCTGTAGCAAAGCAGGTATACGGGTTTGGACGGGTCCATCTCCTCTTTTGCCATCTTGTACATGGCAGTCTGCGCTGCCGGGTCTTCGATTTCCTTTAAAGGGCACTGGAGGGATCCCTTTAAATGGCCCTCTGCATATGTATCATTGTCGCGGACATCCAGGATTTGGACATCGCTTCCTCCCACTGCCTTTAAGGCATCTGCCGCCGTGACTGTTTTCCAGTCGATATCCTCGTCAGCGCGGTTGGTGGTAAGGGCGCCTTTCTCAGACTCCAGGGCTTTGGCTCCGCCCTCCACGGTATAAATCAGGGAACCGTCGATACCGGCCTCCTTAAGAACACCGGTTGCCTTCTCAGCGCCTCTCTTGCCGCTGTTGCAGATGATATAGATTTTCTTTCCGTCGCTTAGGTTTTCCTTTGCATATGTATTCATGGCATCTGCCAGGGAATCATCCTCCAACGGGAAAATAGGGCACCAAACGGAATCAGCCACCCTTCCCTTCACATAGTTATCCCATTCCCTTACATCCAGCACATGGGCGCTCTTATCTTTTGCCGCCGCCACAGCGTCTCCCGCAGATACATACTGATAGCTGTCATCAGACTGCGCTGCCGCTGTTGTCTCAGTTCCTGCCGCATCTGCCTGCGTTGTATCCGCGGCTGCATCTGCGGCTGTGGTATCTGCCGCCGTGCTCTCAGCCGCTGCCTGAGCTGTTGTTTCAACTCCTGCTTTCTGGCCGCATCCGGCCACTGCTGTCATGGACAGCACCATCATGAGCCCTAATGTAACGATTTTCTTTTTCATTTCTTCCTCCTTGTTTTATCTTGTTTTTCTATATATATTTTCCTTACCATGGCAATAAAGGCAGATAAGGCAAATAATATCAGTAAGCCGGTGACAAAGAACCTGGCGCCGCCGGTCAGCATTCCTCCCACATAGGAGTATACAATGGTCGCCGGAAGCTGTCCGATTCCCGTGGCTATGAAAAATGACAGAAAGGGCATGGATGTAAGCCCCGCCCCATAGCTCACAATGTCAAAGGACACAAAAGGCAGAAGCCTGCAAATCAATATTGTATTTTTGCCGTATTTATCAAAAAAAGTGTCTATCTGTTTAAGCCCCGCCTTGCTGGTCAGCTTTTCCGCCGCATCCCTTCCCAGTATCCTTGCTATGTAAAAGCAAAGGGCGGCGCCTGCCATGGCACTGGACCAGGACAGGATTGCTCCCTGCCACCATCCAAAGAGATTCGCATTGGCAAAGGTGATGAGGAAGGCCGGAAGAGGCGCCATAACAGACTGCAGCACCATCAGTCCGAAGGATACCGCAGCAGCATAGTTTCCGTAGGAAGCCACAAATTCCCTGACCACCCCAAAGTCTCCGGTGGCAAACATGGTAACGATTTTATTCATCATATCCTTTACGGACGGTACGCACATATAGCTCAGTATGGACGCGGCTATGCATGCAGCCACCACGGTTTTCCATATCCATTTACTCTGTTTTTTCTCCATTCAGACTCCTTTCCTACAGCCTGTCCAGCTTTTCTAAAAATTCCATGTTCAGATACTGCCCCAGCTTTTGAAACGTGGACTGATTAAACAGCAGCTTGTCCGGCTGCTGGTACTGCACCCAGGCCATGGCGCACCATGTAATTCCCCGCAGGCAGGTGATGGGTATATAGGCAAGAGTCCTCTCCATCAGCCCCCTTGTGTCAAATCTGCCGTCCACCTTTTGTATATACAGATTTATGAAGTTTTCCATCTCCTCCGGGCTCAGAATCACATCTGTTTTCCAGAATGTGGTGGTTGGCGCAAGGAAATGTCCCAAATCCTGGGCCGGTTCCCCCCGGACAGGCTTCTCCCAGTCCACCAGGTAGTTTCCCTTTCCCTCTCCGTTGATGAGGAAATTAGTGGAATTGAGCTCCGTGTTGACGCAGCATTCATAGCCTTTGCAGACTGCTGCCTCCCTGCAGCGTCTCCAGCCCCGGTCCAGCATCTGTCTTATTTTCATTTTGAGCTTCCGGTCCCCCAGGTCTGAATCCATGTATGTCCTGACCATTTCCTCGCATTCTGTCAGGATTGCCTCCAGGGGGTCCTCCGGCCTAACCAGATGGCTGCCGCTTCCCACCCTGACACTGTGGATGTCCGCCAGGCACTCCGCTCCGAAGGACAGCTCAGTCCTGTAATCCATGGGGTGTCCCGGCAGGAATTCCATCACCATGATGCCATGAGGAATTTTCTCTAAACTCCCGTCCACATAAAAAGGCCGCGGTGTCCTGCCCGAATGCAGGAGCAGCTTTAACGTATCGTATTCGTACTGTATCTGATGTTCCAAATGCATCTGGCTGCCGCAGTTTACGCGGAGCACCAGCTTTCTGCCGGTGACAGGATGGGTAAACAGGTAATTCCTGTTGTACTCCCCCTGGGCCAGCATACGGTATTCCTCCGTCACCTGGTCAGGCAGTCCCAGCGCGCTGCGGTACTGCTTCCAGGCCACATATTCCCTTAATCCGGCTATCCGTTCCATTTTATGTCACCTCACATCCCGGTACATCCGGTCAATCAGTTCAATGGGCACCCGATCCCGGTACATCTTACGCAGCCGGTTCATTTTCCACATCAGCTTAAGCTTGGGCAGGGTTCCTTTGGGGAAACGCCTGTCCGAAGTATAGATGCGGCGTCCGGTCATGCCCAGCTTTACTCCCCGCTCCTTAAGCGTCAGAGAAAACTGGTAATCCTCCATCACAGGAATCTCCGGAAACATGCCCGCGTGGAAAAACAGGCTGCGGTCAACAAAGATGCCCTGATCCCCAAACATGACCTTGCGGTCCTTAATCCGGTGGTTTGATATCACGCGGCAGGTAAACATGAAGAAGTTGCGCGAATGAAAGGCAATCCCGAAACATCCCGCGCTGTGGTCCTTCATCACCCTGCGTATCTCAGCCAGGGGACGGGGCGGCAGTTCACTGTCGCAGTGGAGAAAAAACAGAATATCCCCATGGCTCTTCCTGGCGCCTGTATTCATCTGCTTCGCCCGTCCCTTTTTTGAGTGTATGACTTTAACCCAGGGGCGAATCTGTTCCATGGTCCTGTCCGTGCTGCCGCCGTCTACAAACAGTATTTCACATGTTCCTCTCAACGGTTCCAGCTGGTCCTGCATCTGACAGATGGTCTTCTCCTCATTGTAGACAGGTACAATGATGGAAATACGGCTGGTTTTTGCCAGATACCGTCCTGTGGACGTATTTTGCAGCCTCTTATCCTCCCGCATTCTCCGGCGGTATCCCTGAAGATCCTGGTAAACGTCCATGTCCCACATTGCTTCGGTAAATCCCACCGTGCACCCCTCCGTCTTAATCCGGCGCACAGTGTCCCAAAGCACGGAGCCCTGTCCATATCCTTCCACCTCAAACACGGCCCGCCGCGGTTTCTTCATGCCCACCAGATAATATCCCCCATCCCTGGTAGGCCCCAGTACCACATCCTTTTGTTCAAGCAGGCCAAATGCCCGTTCCAGATACTCTGCCCGCACTTCGGGTACATCAGTTCCCATGAGTATACATGCGTCATACCCCCGGCCCAATACCTCCCGGATGGCCTGATACATCCGTTCTCCCAGGCCGCTTCCTCTCTGGGAAATGTAATATTCCCCTCTGCCAAAAACCGGATGTAAAAGTTCTCTGCCCTCGTCCGGTGTAAAGCATACAAAAAGCTGCCCCTCCACCTTCCCGCATTCCCTCTTTATATCTTCCAGAAAACAGGTGTGGAGACGGGCGCAGCCCTTAGCACTGAGCGCGGGCATCATCCTGGTTTTTGTCTGTCCGGGTTCAGGAACCCTTGTGAAAATAATAATCGCGCGTTTCATCTTTCAGATTCTCTCCATCTTCCGTCTTGCCAAACCATTACCAAAATTTTGTAAGCATCCTGTTAACCATTGATTTCCCGATATCCGGCTTCTCATCACATCCCAGAATCTCTGGCAGCAGGTGTGTGACCCCCTGGCAGCCGCCCCGGGTAAGGTTTCCGGCGCAGGACGCACAGTAGGTAAATACAGTCCCATTCCCCTGGTCCCTGGTCTGGTGCGCCATCTCACGGGCCAGTTCCGGCTCCTTTCCTCCCGCGCACCCTCCCAGACCGCAGCACTGGACGCCCTGCACAGTCTCAGGCATATTCTTTAGAAATGGAGCCAGCCACTGCACCCACTGTTTTCTCTCCCTGTCAGGGCATGGAAGGAACAGCGCCCCGTTCCCTTCCAGCTGGCGGCCCGTTCCCAGCCGGGCTAATTTCTCATAAATGCTGATAACCTTTACCTCCAGCTTATCCTTCAGGAACTCATAACAGTTGGGACAGAGCATCACGGCCTCCTCAGCCCCTGCCTTGCGAAGATTTTCATTTATCCTCCCTGCGATTTCCTCCTCATCCCTTTTAAGTCCAAGCTCTGCCACCGGTTTGCCGCAGCAGTCAAACAGGACTCCCATATCTTCCTTTTCCTCCAGCAGACTGATTAGTTTCCTGGTGGTCTTTGGATAAAAGGAAGGAAAATTGCACCCCGGAAACAGAATGCTCCTGCCTGCCAGACGCCGTTTATTGCGGTAAATATAATTCCGCTTTTCCGCCAGAACCAGGGCGTACCCTTTTTCCGGACATTTTCCCTGGTTTTCCTCCACCCTTTCCCGGCGCATATCCAGGATGACCGCCCTGCCGTCAATTCCCAGCGGGCAGACCTGGGTACAGGTTCCGCACAGGAAACAGTGATAAGCTAACTCCTTGAGCTCTGCCGTGTCACCGATATCAAGGCCGTACTTACTTAAAAAAGAGCAGTTTTCCCGGCATATGCGGCAGTGTACGCATTTATCGCTGTCTTTTATCCTGAATTTCCCGTTCATCCTCTTCCAACCTTTCCTCTGTCTCCCGCAGTACATACCTTTTCTTAAAAAACATACCCAGGCCAATGACAACTGCCGCCAGCACGGCCGTGATGGAGAAATAGAGAACCCGGTTCTCCCTGTCAGCCAGGCCCGCGGTTCCCACTGTATACATGGCTGTTCCGGGCAGCATGAATACGAAGGAATATATGGAATAAGTCCCAAAGGGGATGTCCGTAACTCCATAAGCAAAATTCTGCAGGTTATAGGGAAACAGGGGAACCAGCCTTGTAATCATCAGCACAAACAGTTCATTTTTCCCTGACTCGTCAAACAGCCATTTTTTCAGGTATTTATTCTTCATAACCACAGGCTTGATACTGTCCTTCAGGAAAAAACGGCCTGCCAGAAAGGCTGCCATGGCTCCCAGAGTAGCTGCCACCGTACAGCATAAGGTCCCCAGTACCGGACCGAACAGCAGGCCTGCCAGGATGGCAAATGTAACTCCCGGCAGCGTGAGCACCACACAGCCAATCACCGTGACTGCCGTGTACGCGAAAACCGCAGCCGCCATATGCTCCTGTGCCATTCTTCCCAGAAACTCCAGCGTGTCTGTGCCCCCTACCCGGGCTGACCAGCCGAATACATGGTTGCAGGCCAATACCGCCAGGATGATTACGGTGAATAATACCGGCTTTTTAATATTCTTTTTATTATGCTTTCCGCTTTCCTTCATCCTCTGTTCCTTACCCTGCGTTTCATCCCATTCCCTGCCGGCCATGCCTGCACACCAACATTCCAATCCACGTCTTCGCAACCTGAATCAGGGACACGCCCCCCAGTATCGCACTGATGAAATAGTAAGCCCGAACCTCATCCGCTGAATTCATCCATGTAAATCCCCCATAAGCAGATGTCAGCGCTATCATACCTGCATTCATAAGCCACACTGTTTTTGTCAGGTTCCTTCTTTGTCTCAGGAAATAGAGAAGAAGCATCACGGTCAGGACCACCATCAGAAGCACAGCCCCATTTGCCAGCAATTCCATGGGATATCTGGCTTCCCAGCTCCGGTTTTTATACACCACGTACCGTGCCATCCCCATTTTCCTGCGGGTAAAATACTGAATGGCCCATGCCCCTGCCAGGCACAGGATTTCCAGTATTGTCACAGATATATATGCAGCTTTCTTCATAACCATTTTCCCTTTTACATTTAATAAGCGTTGGACTTAATCAAGACGCAACGCTTATCTTCATCAATCTTTATTTTTTTGCTTTGTCCGTGGACAACTCACCCACCGTGGTAAACCGGCAGTCGCTATTTGCCGGGTCTCCCACCTGCACCGGAAGTGAATCATCCATCTGCCACTGGTACCAGCCTCCGTCATACAAGGTCATATTGGCCATTCCGTTTTCATAGCAAATCAGGAACGGGATCGTGGCTCTCCAGCCTGTGCCGCAGTAAAAGGAAAGCTCATTGTCAAGAGAAGCACCGGATTCCTCCAGATAGCCCTTTAATACATCCAGGCCGGCTGTGGTTCCGTTCTCATTAAGATAGGAACCGTCATCCGTATCATGTCCCCAGACAGCGCCCTCAGGTTCGCCTGCCCTGTCAATGTATCCATATCCGCTTGTCTTGCCCAGGAATTCGTCCCTGCTGCGGATGCTGACCAGCTTAAAGTTATCGTCATCTGCCAGCTTTTCCTTTACCTGTTCAATGGACAGGATGTATTCAGGATGGGCCGGGATTTCCACGCCGAACTCCTTGTCAGCGGCCTGCGGGGTATTGATAGTTTTCTCAGTCTCGTAGCCGCTCTCAAGCCAGGCTTCAAAACCGCCGTCCAGACATTTTACATTCTCCACACCGGCCCATAAAAGGGTAAATGCCACGCGGTCGTCCGCAGAATTCGTGCCCTTATCACTGTAGCAGATAACCGTTGTATCTTTTGTGATTCCGTATTCAGCCATCAGAGCCTTTATCTCTTGCGGAGTCCGGATATTCCAGTATTCCTCTGATTCAATATCATCTGTATTCATATGATAGGCTCCTATGATATGGCCGTCCTTATAAGACGCCGCATCCTGGACAGTACCCCAGGCACATTCCAGAACCATATAATCCTTTGACTCCTCCTGATTCCCGTCCAGAACGCTCTGAACCCAGTCCGGTGACACATAGACCTTTTTCTTCTCAACCGGGTCCGCCTTCACAGCAGATGAACTCCCTGTCTCTTCACCTGTTTCTAACTTTGCCGCGGCTGTGTCCTTTGTCGTATCCGCGCTTGTATCCGCTGCCATGCCAGCTGACGCGCTGCTGTCTGACCCGCCTGCCGTCATTGAAGCATCTGTATTGGAAGAACACCCTGCTGCCAGTAATGCAGCAGTGCATAAAACAATGCCTAAAAATCTTCTCTTCATAATTATTTTCCACTCCCGGTTTTGTATTGTCTCAGTATAAATAATGTAATGTTACTTTGATTATTATAAAAACACCTGCCTGTTTTGTCCAATCGACGTAATATATATGTTTTGTGTTATATATAGTTTTTTTTTATAACACAAACCTCTAAAAAGTCCCTGACTTCCCGGTACCACAAAAAATCCTCTCGGCTTTGATATCTATCTCTTATCCGCTTTTAAATCAGTCTGGGCAGGATTGTCAATCAAACTGCCATTTTCAGAAAACCGAGAACCATGGCATGGACAGTCCCAGCTGTGTTCCTCCTGGTTCCAGGACAGCCTGCAGCCCATATGCGGACATCTGGGCGTCCCGAAGGCGGTAAGACCGCGTAAAGCATGATATCCTTCCTTTAAAAAGGAGCCCGCAGATGCCTTCCATGTCCATCTCTGAGGAGAAAAAACCTGTTCCCAGGGGCTCTCTATGCCCATGACCAGATTCCTTAAAATCAGTGCCGAGACCATGGAACCGGTCATTCCCCATTTCTGGAAACCGGATGCAACATACCAGTACGGCCGCAGACGGGAATATTTTCCGATATAGGGAACAGCATCCAGCGTCATACAGTCCTGTGCCGCCCACTCTGAAACAATCCTCAAATCCGGCCACAGGGTTCTGGCCTGACCTCTCAGGTATTCAAAGGAAAAGCTGTCACACCCTTCTCCCGTGCGGTGTCCTCCGCCTCCCATCAGAATATAGGGACCTGCCTTTCGAAAGGACAGTCCATCCTCATCAACGCCATAATACATGCCGTCCAGATTAACCTGCTTCCCGCCTGCGGCCTCCAGCGCCAGCACATAGCTGCGTTCCTGATGCATCCTGGCAAAATAAAATCCAGGCACATTCTGAAACGGATAATGGCTGGCAAAAATAATTTTCTCTGCCTCCATGATTCCCCGGTCCGTAATCAGACGATGCCCCTCCACCTTTTGCACCGCAGTGTGTTCAAAGACAGGTATTCCCTCCCTGACAGCCTCAAGAAATTTAAGCGGATGAAACTGCGCCTGATTTTCAAATAAAAGCGCCTCTGTTACCGGAAAGGGCAGACTGGTGTCAGATGTCAGGACAGCCGGAAGTCCAAGGCTTACAGCTGCCCTGTACTCCTTTTCCAGATGTATCCTTCCTCTTTCCTCCTTTGAATAGAGACAGGCGGGAAGGCGGACAAAGCCGCAGTCAATGTTCCGGGCCCGAATCATCCTCTCATATTCCTCAACGGCGCTTTGGTTAGCCCTCGCATACAGCAAAGCCCTGTCATGTCCCATTGTCCTGACCAATTTGTCATAGATAAGTCCGTGCTGGGATGTGATTTTCGCCGTGGTATTCTTTGTCTGACCGTGGCCCGCCACCCTGGCCTCCAGAACCGCCACATCCGCGCCCTGGTCCGCAAGCATGCAGGCGCAGAGCATACCCGCCATTCCCGCGCCTATCACAGCCACCTCTGCCCTGGGTGGCAGGTCTGTCCTGCTTTTGCGGCCCGTGTCCGCGGGACCTGACTGTGCCGGATGTTCCGTATTCTCACGTATATCTTTTAACCATATAGATTCCATTTCATCACCTCCCAGCAATGCGTACTAATGGTTATTGTTCCCCGGAAAAGACAAAATATGAAAGGTATTATTTTGAAACATTCTGTTTATAATGAAACACGCGCCTGGCCCGGCTCTCTCAACCCGTCTCTCATCAACCACGCAAAAAGGCGGACCCGGCCAATGCGCCGGTATCCGCCCTCCTGTTTTATCTGTTGCAGGGACGCCAGTTCCGTCTCCCGTCTTCAAATCCCACTCTGTATCCGTCGTTAAAGCCGGCGCGGTAAGCCCACCGTCTCTCACCTGCACACGGGTCCCATACCGGCCACCAGTCGTTGTCCCAGTCATTCTGATTGGAGCCACACCCTCTGCAGCAGCATCTATTACAACACATATCAAATCCTCCTTTTAAATATGATTATGGTATATTGTATGGGACAGATGGACAATGTGTGACTCTTCTCAATGGCTTTTCCTTTTTTGTCTCTGCCAGCCGTAGTGGAAGCTTCCAGATTGAGTAATGTGAGCACAAAACGCTGCGCTGTTACAACGAGATTCAGTTCCTGATATTGATGAGAGCAACGTCAATCAGGTGCATCCCACTCCGGTTTCATATCCTTACCGCTCACTCCCCCGGCCCACAGACCCAAACAGTCTCATCTTCTCCATCACAGACTGTTTCACCGCCTCTATCTCTGGCAGGATGATATCCGTAAGCCCCATTCCTTCCCTGTAGCCAAGGGCCGCCGCCCTGGCACAGGCCTGGTTGATATCCGTGAAAATATTGACCTTGCTGATTCCCCGCTCCACCGCTGTCCTGAAATCAGAATCCGACAGACCGGAGCCCCCGTGAAGGACCAGGGGCGTTGGAATGTTTTCCGCAATCTCAGTAATCCGGTTAAAATCCAGCTTAGGCGGAAGCTTGTAGGCGCCATGAGCCGTACCCACGGCAATGGCCAGCGCATCTGCTCCGGTCCTCTCAATAAAATCCCGTGCCTGGGCCGAATCCGTATAAAACAAGGATGGGTCCTCTCCTCCGTTATCTCCCACATGACCCAGTTCCGCCTCAATGGACGCCCCGCAGGCATGGGCTGTTTCCGCCATCCTTTTTACATGCTCGATATTAGCCTCGTATTCCATGGTGGAACAGTCATACATAATGGAGCTGAATCCCAGGTCCAGGGCTTGTCTGCATGTCTCCTCCTTCAGGCCGTGGTCCAGATGCACCACCACAGGGACCGACGCCCTCTCCGCCATGGGAATCAGAAGATTTGCCAGGTCCTCAATCGGCCCATAGGGCAGCAGTACCTCGGCTGTTCCGATGATAACAGGGGAGTCCAGTTCCCCGGCAGCCTCCATCACGCCTCTGGCCAGTTCCAGGTTGACCGTGTTAAACAGTCCCACCGCGTACTTTCCCCTCCTGGCGGGAATCAATACGTCATTTAAGTTTACCAGCATTTTTCTTACCTGTCCTTCTTACTTTGTCTTTAATGCATCGTCAAAGGCAATAGCTGACGGTGAAAAGTTAATCTTCTTCGTAAATGCACATGCCTCTGTTCCCCCGAAAATACGGTCCATACCGCTGTCCTCCCATTCAACGGAAAGAGGCCCGTCATATCCCTTTACATTCAGTATCCGGATGATTTTGTCAAAATCCACGTCACCATGGCCCGGCGATACAAAATTCCAGCCCCGTCTTGGGTCACCGAAAGTAATGTGAGAGCCCAGGATTCCATTTCTTCCGTTCAGGTTTACGGCCGCGTCCTTGATATGTACGTGATACACCCTGTCGGCAAAATCATACAGGAACATGGCCGGGTCCATTCCCTGCCAAATCAGGTGGCTGGGGTCAAAATTAATGCCCAGAGTCTCACGGTATTCAAACACCTCCAGCAGTTTCCGGGTGCTGTAATAGTCAAATGCGATTTCCGTTGGATGGACTTCCAGGGCAAACTTTACGCCGCACTTGTCAAACACATCGAAAATAGGGGTCCACAGCCCCTTAATCTGCTGAAACCCTGCCTCCACCATTTCCTCTGTGGTCTGAGGGAAGGAATACCACATCTTCCAGATAGGTGAACCCATAAAACCGGTCACCACCCCGACTCCCATGGCCTTTGCGGCCATGGCCGCGTACTTTAACTGCTGTATGCCCCATGCCCTGATTTCATCCGGCTTTCCTGCCAGTTCCGCCGGCGCGAACCCGTCCAGGCGCGGGTCCCACACATCGCCCACGCACTGGCCCGGCAGATGGGCGCCAATGGCCCAGCATCCAAGTCCGTATTTTTCCAGGGTGCCCTTCAAGTCCCTTATATATTCCGGATCCTCCGCCGCCTTCTGTAAATCAATCTGGCCCCAGGAGGCAATCTCCAGCCCCTCATATCCCATATCTTTTGCTGTCCGGCACATTTCCTCCAAACCCAAATCAGCCCACTGTCCTGTAAAAATCGTTACCGGTCTTGCCATAATCATATCCTCCTTATCTACGCTCTAACTCCACCCATGTGTTTCCATTCTTATTGCTTTCCAGACAGGCTTCCACAAACGCCAGCCCTTCAACGCCCTGGCTCACCGTAGGATAATCCGCCATTCCCGGATCGAAGGTTCCTTCCTGCTTGGCGCGGATGCATTCTGCAAAACCGCGGTAGAGATTACCCATGGCCTCAATCCATCCTTCGGGATGTCCGGCCGGAAGCCTTCCATATTTGCCTGCCTTTTCCCCTATGGCGCCATATCCCCGGTGTATTTCCCGGATGGTGCCGTCTGCATCTATGACCGTAATCCTCTCAGGTGTTTCCTGGAACCACTGGATGGTGCCCCTGCTGCCGTAAATACGGATTCGCAGGCTGTTGTCGTGCCCCACCGCCACCTGTGACGTCCAGTATATGCCCGTTGCTCCATTGTCATATTCCACCAGAATGCTGTCGTTGTCATCCAGCACACGGCCGGGTACAATAACATCCATTTTAGCCAGCAGACGCTTAATCTTAAGCCCGGTCATGGCTGCCACTGCATTCTCCACATGGGTGCCCAGGTCTCCCAGGCAGTTCACCCCGCCCGACTGCTGCGGGTCGCAGCGCCACTCTCCCTGTTTTCCTCCGAAATCATCCTCAAATGCAAGCCAGCCCTGGGGATATTCCGCCATGACCGTGCGCACCTCCCCGATGGCGCCGGAAGCCACCAGCTCCCTGGCGTATTTTGCGGTCACATGGCCCATATAGGTATAGGTTACCATGAACAGAAGGCCCTTTTCCTCTGCCAGGGCTTCCAGTTCCTTTGCCTGCCCGTATGTGGTTGTCACCGGTTTATCGCAGGCCACGTGGATTCCCGCCTCCAAAAAGGCCCGGCAGATTTCATAATGGGACTGGTTGGGCGTGACCACCACCACAAAGTCAATCCCGTCCTCCCGTTCTCCCTCGGCCCTGGCCATTGCCCGGTAATCCTCATAGCACCGGTCCGTGGAAATGCCAAGTTCTTCCGCCGTCTGTAAGGATTTCTCACGATTTCTTGAAAATACCCCTGCCGCAATGACTGCTGTTCCATCCAGCCCAATTGCCCGGCGGTGGGCATCGCCGATAAATGCATCCGGGCCCCCGCCTACCATACCGTATGTCAGTGTCTTTGCCATCTCTCTTCTCCTTTCATGGTTGCTTCTGCCGTTTTCATAAACTCCGCCTTATCACGGTCTGTATTCCCGTTTTCTCCATCCCCGCCTGATTCTCTCTTTCATTTCCTCCAGGGACTTTAAGCCGCTGAGAGCGTCGTAAGCAGCCACGCAGCATGCGCCTGCCGCTGCCGCCATCTCCACAGCCTCCCTAAGGTCAGCCTCCCTCAGGACTGAGGCCAGAAACGCCGCAATGCTGGTATCCCCTGCACCTGTACCGGACACCACCGCATCCGGTTCAAAGCTTGGCTCAAAGCCCTCCTTATCCTTCCAGGATTCCTTGGAAAGATTCAGTTTCCTGCACAGGTCCTCTATCCGTTTTCCGGAGGCCGTGCGGTAATAGATGCCCGGAGCGCCGCATTTAATCAATACAAACCCGGCCCCCATATCCAGGACCGTCTGTCCCAGGGGCTTCACATCCTTGACCCGGATTACCTCTGTGATGTCCCTGCCCTCCGCCCGTTTGGTCCATTCCTGGTAACGTTCCCGGTCCAGCATAAAGCACAGCTCCTCTGCGCTTGGCACAAAGAAATCCACATAGGGCAGCACCTTTTCCAAAATCCCTTTCCAGTCCTCCCCGGCTGCTTCCGAGGACGGGTCAATGGCTGCCATATCCAGGGATATGGCGGTTCCCCCCTCTTTTATCCGCCTGAACATCCGTGCCAGCTCTTCTCCCTGATTCTGGTACATGCGGCGCATCAGGGTTGGATATCCGAAATGGAACAGGTCCGCCCCTTTGATTGCCTCAAAGTCCAGGTCGCTGCCGGAAAATGTCACATTGGCGCCTGGGTCATGGAGGAAGATACGGTCAATTCCCGGTATGGCCAGCACAACGGAATAAGAAGTTTTTTCCTGGTCCGACAGAATCATTCCCTCTGCAGCCCCGTGTTCCTCCAGGCGCTTAAGGATAAGGGCCCCCAGCTCATCCTTTCCTATCTTTCCCATCAGGCGGACATCCACCCCCAGCCGCTTCATGGCCAGGCCGGTATTTGCAACCGCCCCGCCGGGATGGATATCCACCCCATCCATCTGTACCAGCCTTCCGGGCGCCAGAATCCTTCCCGCCTCCCCTGCACTCCCCTTTGGAAACAGGGGAGTGATGTCAATACATATATGTCCTGCTGCCACTGCTCTCTTATTTGCCACCATTCTTTCCCCTTTTGACGCTTTTTTCCGCTCTCTTTTTCTGTCCTTCACATATACATCATGCAAGGCCCATCAGAAGATTCATCACATACATTTCCAGTCCCTCAAAGTCTCTGTTCTTCACACATTTCTTCTGGAACTCATAGTCAAACCGGTCCGCCTTTTCCTCCAATGCCTTGAATATATTCAGGCTGTTCTCCAGATGCTTATAGCTGTCCTCATCCCTGGTGGTCCTCATGGCCTTTACATCCAGGCCCACGTATTCTCCGTTCTCACCGTATCCGTTTTCCTTCAGCACCTTGACCTGGTTAAAGGCAGACCGCAGGTTTTCCACGCCAAAGGCCTTGTCCTGGTCATACTTGATTCCGTTCTGGTCGTTGAGATGCACGGTCATCAGTTTCCCCATTGCCATGGCAAATCCGATTTCATGGGCAGGGTCAAGACCGGCCAGGATGGCGTGGGCGCTCTCCAGGTTTCCGCCCACCCGCTTGGGGTCAATGGTGGCTGCCGACACAGCCAGCACATGGCCCATGGTCCCGCAGATGCTTCTGTCAATGGGCTCGTTTGGCTTTGGCTCAATGCATATCCGGATATCCGAATCATATTCCAGCATTTTGTTGATGGCCTGAATCAGCATCTTTGTGGCCCACACCGGGGATTTGGACTCCGCACAGAGGGTTCCCTCCCTTGCCAGCCACAGCACCACCATATTGCAGCCCAGCTCCTTTGCAATGTCAATGGAGCGGTAAGCCCTCCACATGGCGTATTCCCTGTCCTCCTGTGAGGTGCTCATGAATCCGCCGTCCGCGGTGCGTCCGTCCATCCAGAGCCTGGGCGCCACAAACTCAGCCGCCAGTCCGTATTTGTCCAGCATCCTTTTAAGTTCCCTGGCCCTTTCCTTTATCTCTTCCTCTGTGTAATCATTGATATTCGGCACTGCGTCGTCATCATGGAACTGGATGGCGGAAAAACCCAGCTCCGCGAATTTCCTGATTTTCTCCTCAAATTCAATTTCATTTCTGGTAGCCGGCCCATAGGAATCCACTCCTGAATGCACATTCCATGGCCCCACGGAAAACTTGAATTTTGTCATATCCTTCCCCTCCTGCTTCATTGGTTGTCTGTATCTCATACTCATACTATAGCAGGTTTACGGCCTGGAATCCCAAACAAATTTACGGTTCAAACCATGACAAGTTTGCTTTTTGCTTTACAAGTACAGCCAGGAGGACGTATACTGTCAGAAAGGAGGGGAATTCGATGAACCAGGAATTTGAAATCATATCGCACAGCCAAATGAACTTTAAACTGTTTCTCGTCAACATGCTTTACCGCACGCCCCATATCCACAAGGATTTTGAGCTCTGCCTTCTGCTGGAGGGCAGTCTGAGCCTTCAGGCCCAAAATGAGAATCACGGCCTGAAACCTGGGGATTTCTTTATTGTGAACCCATTCCAAAGCCATGAACTGAAGGCTGATTCCCCTGCTCTTTTAGTTTCATTGCAGGTACACCCGTCCTTTTTTTCTTCTTATTACCCTCAGATTGCCAACCTGGAATTCACCTCCCTGATTCTTCAAAAAGACGGAATGGATGTCCACAAAAAGCTGTACGACATGATGATAGAGCTTGCCTGCCTTTACCTGAAAAAAAACGACAAATTTGAATTAAAATGCGCGGGGCTTTTAAACCTGCTCTTTGCCGGCCTTCTGGACACCCTGCCCAGCAGGCTTTTGTCTGATAAGGAAAAAAACGCCTCCCAGAGCAAGGCTTCCCGCATGCGCAAAATCATCCACTATATTGACGAACATTATTCGGAAAAGCTTCTCCTGTCCGACATTGCCCTGAAGGAGGATTTAAGTCTTACCTACCTTTCCCATTTTTTTAAAGAATACCTGGGAATCCCCTTTCAGGAATACCTGGCCAAAATCCGATGCGAAAAAGCCCGCCAGCTTTTACTGCTGACGGACTTCCCATTGCTGGACATCTGCATGTCCTGCGGTTTTTCTGATTCCAAATATTTTAACAGCGGCTTCAGGCGACAGTATGGCTGTTCCCCCAAGGAGTACCGCCTAAATTTCCGCCATGACCAGCTGAAGCAGCAGCAAAAGTCCATGCTCACCACCCAGGAATTTTTGTCCGCCGCCTCCAGCATCGTGATTTTAGAGCGCTGCCTTCTTCCATTTCAGTAATAAATCTGAGCAGCAATTCAAACACGCTCTATTTTTCAAAGTAGCGATAGAGTACTTTTGTAAAGGGAGGTATATTTGCACTCATATTTCGGATAGAGTTATCCTCCTCATATTTCATTTCTTTTTCCCGGCAGCTTTTGGCATACTCCATAAGCTGAATAAAGTCCGTTTTAACGCCTGTCCTGTATGTGAATAATTCTGCCATCAACTCCATTGCCTCCCTGTTGTTTAACAATGCAAACGAAGTAAAAATACAGAATCCCAGATTTTCCAGAACAAATATCTGGTCGTACAGGTACTCAATATCCGGTACCGACCGGTAGCGTTCATCTATCCTTTCCAGGCGGACGTCAAACCGCATTTCATCATCAATTGCCTTCCGGTCCAACAGGGGAACCAGGTCCTCTCTGTCCGGGTACAATCTTAAGATGCCTTCTGTTCTGGATGCTACAAGCCTTCCGGTCAGTGTTCCCTGGTCAATCTCCTCCAACAAGCCAAGAATACTCTCTCTGTCCTGCCTTTTCCCCTCTGCGCTGAGGTACATCTTAGCGGCAGTGACAAACTCTGTCCCTGTTATGCCAAGGTCCATGGCTCTTTTCTGTACCTGTTTTGTAAATGCCATATCATCAATATTAAAGCCTCCTTTTAAAGCCGCCATGACCTCGCTCTGGTCAGGAGAAATATATGCCTCTCCATCATTGGACATATGCCGGTTTAAACACCCCACCACGCACATAGGCGCGCAGCAGTAGTTAGTCTTTCTGGCTTCCCTCCGCCCCTCTTTCTGCTTCTCTGCCGCTGATATCCTTACGGAAGGCTCCCGCGTCCTGTTGTAAAGCTTCTGACTGTCTCTTTCCAGGAAATCTGTCCTCTTTTCTCTATCCTTTAGGAGTTCCAGCAAAGTGATGGAGCCATAGGCCGGAAGAGCCTGACCGCACACCTCGCTTTCCAGGATGATACGGGCCAGCCTTTTTCCGGTTTTAAAAAAGTTATCCCTATCCCGGCACTCACGCCCAAAATATCCGTTTCCTGTAACCACCACTGCCCTGAGCCCCTTGCTTCCCGGAATATCCCCAAACCCGTTTCGGGGACAGTGGTATTCCGGATCCCCATCCGGGTAGGTACAGAAAAAAGTACTCAGGGAAAGCTGCATGTCCGCTGCCTTCCCGACTCCCAGTATGGCTGCATCCGCCCCGAACCGTTTCTTTAAGCGTTCCACTATGGTTCCTGTATCTTTCCTCTCTAATTCCGGCATGTGGATTATTTCAGCCGAATCTTCCCCTATATGCAAGACAGCATTTTTCTCAGTGGATTTCCCGCAAATCAACAGACCTGCAATTGACAGGGATGCCATCTTCTGCGGAAGGTTCCCTGAAACATTACAGACCTGCAGTCCTTCTCCCTTTCCTCTTTTGGAAGCAATGGTAACCCTGCAGCAGCTGGCAACCTTACATCCGGTCAGTATGCCCGGAACAAGGGCAATTGCATTTTCCGGCGAATAGCGCCCCGCATCATGGGGTACGCTGGAAGCCACCAGTTTCAGGGCAAGCCCCCGCCCATAACAGCCCCACGACTTTGGCTCATAGTCCAGGACTTCTATTCCTTCAGTGGTCAAATCCGCTTTTAAAATCTTCTCCATTTCAATCCCTTTCTATATGGACTTTACCAGAACGAATTTCTCATTATGCTCTAATATTTCTATCTTATCGTATAATAGGGACATCCTCCTCTGCACCTCCCCGGCGCTCAGAAGTCCCGGCATGAAGGAATCCCTGACTCTCCCATTTTTCAGAATCAGAATCTCGTCACAATATTCCAATGCAAAATTAGGGTCGTGAAGTGTAATCAAACCGCATTTTCCTTCCCTGTGAATAAGTTCCCTTATTTTTGACAGAATCAGATGGTGGTTCAAAAAATCCAATGCGCTGTCCGGCTCATCAAAAAGCATGACCGGGGCATTTTGTACCATTGCCCTGGCCAGGATAATCAGCTGTTTCTGTCCCTCGCTCAGCGACATAAAGTCCGCATCCGCCTTTTCCTCCAGCCCCAATTCCCGGATGACGCCCCGGGCTTCTTCCTTTTGCCCTTTGGACGGCGAGGAAAAAAAGTTCAGATATGGATTGAAACCCATGGCAACCACATCGGTTGTGGAAATACTGTAGATGATTGTGTTTTTCTGAGGGACATAACTGATTAACTGGGCTTTTCGCTTTTCATTCATCTTATAAGCATCCTCGCCGCAGACCCGCCAAACCGCAGACCTCCCCCTAAGAAGTCCGCAGGATGCCTTTAGCATGGTTGTCTTACCGGATCCGTTCAGCCCTAAAAGCGCAGTCAGTTTTCCTTCTCTCAAGCTTATGTCACAATGTTTGATTACTTCCCTTTTTCCATAGGAAACCGACATATCCTTAATCTCTAACAGAACCATTTCCATTCCAGTCCCCCCTTTTACAGAGAAGGTATACCAATAAGGGCACCCCGCATACGGATGTCAGTATGCTGATAGGAACCTCGCTTCCAGCCATACTCCTTGCGAAGCAGTCCGCAGCCATCATGATTGACGCGCCTGTCAGCCCGCTTAGTATGCATGTCCCGAAATCGCTTTTCTTAAGCAGCATTCTGGCAATATGCGGGGCCACCAACCCAATAAAACTGATGATTCCTGTTACACAGACCGTGGAAGCCACCAGAAGCGTAGAAAATCCCAATACAATACACCGTACCAGATTTACCCTCATCCCAAGCATCCGCGCCTCATCATCTCCCAGGGACAGCAGCGTAATCTGCCATCTTAACAAAATGATTCCAATGAAGCCCGCCAGGAAAACAGGAAAAATCACTCTCAGCTTATCCATTGTGATATTTGCAAAGCTTCCCATTGCCCAATAATCGATGGCAGACAGCTGTTTGTCCGGATCAGCAAAATATTTCATGGCCATGACAAATGCTTCTGCCGCAGCCTTTACAGCAATGCCTGCCAGCACATAAGTTGCCGATGTTCTCTGTCTCACAAATCCAGCCAGGACAACCACGGCAGCCACCGCTGTTATGCCTCCCACAAACGAACTCCCAGCTGCCAGAATCGTCCCCCCATGAAGGCATACAATTGAAAATGCAGCACCCGCAGCAGCGCCATTGGCTACACCAATCAAGTCAGGTGCAGCCAATGGATTTTTAAAAATATTTTGATATACGGCCCCTGCCATACTCAGGCCGAATCCTGCCAGCAATGCCATGATTGTTCTGGGCAGACGCAGTGTGAAAAACACATTGCGCGCCATTCCCTCATGGACAGCTCCGGTACAGATTTGAAATATTTCCCTTAAAGTCAGATTGTATTTTCCAACATAAAGGGATATCAGGAATGCAGCTATGGTAACGGCAGCCGCTCCCAGGTAAATGTGTGATTCTTTCTGTTTCAATCGTGTATACCTTTACTTTGTAATCAATGCCGTGTCAATGTCTGTATGATAAAATTCTTTATAAAAATCAGCCGCTTCTTCTGCAAATGTATCAAAGGGATACTTATCCTCATTGATAATACTGGAAAGCCACATGCATCCCAGGATACCGGAAGGAACCGGTGAATCCCATGCCTCGAAGTCTTCCGGCATTTCATACACCTGCGCGTTCTTGACTGCATTGATTTCAGCCAGCTGCCCATCCTTCATCACATCTTCTTTTGTAAAATCCGCTTCCGGGATGATTACAAGAATGTCAGGATTGTACGCAATCAACTGCTCATAAGATATATTGGCCCATCCTTTATCGGTCAAATCGCTGGCAGCATTTACACCGCCTGCCGTTTCAATCACACTGTTCTGGTACATGGCCGGAGCAGCCGCTGTCAGTACGCTGCTGGTTCCTGCAATGTAGACCGATGGCTTTTCCGTCTTTTCCCCTGAAATTTTATCTAATTCCTCCAGCTTTGTATCATAATATGAAATCAGTTTCTCTGCCTGTTCTTTGGCCCCAGCTGCCTGTCCAATCATGGAAATGGTTTCCAAAAGCAAATCCGTATCCTCCGGATTCACCACTAATACTGCAATCCCCATGCCGGATAAAGTCTCGGCCTGCTCAGACAAACGCTTTGGAAGTACTACCAGGTCCGGCTCAAGAGATATGCACCCCTCTAAATTAAATTCCTTCGCAGTCCCCACATCCGGCAGATTCAAAAATTCAGGCGCCGCCAATCCATATATGGGCCTGGAGGCTGCCTTTGCCTCGATACCAACCAGTTTATCCTCAATCCCCAATGCAATCATCATGGAGGTGGTGATATAATACCCGCTTACGATTTTGTCCGCCGGCTTATCTAATACAACTTCCCTTCCAACCGCATCCGTGATTTTTATTGCCCCTGATGTTCCGGCATCCGCAGCCGGAGATGGCTCCTCTTTAACCGCTTCTTCATCCGCTGCTTCTGTCCGGGATTGGGTATCCGGCACAGCTTCCTGTGATTCGGCCTTCTGTCCTTCTGTCTCTGACTGGACCTGGTTTCCTCCTGTCCGTGAAGTACAGCCGGTCACGGAAGCCATGACAAGCGATGCGCTCAATAAAATTGCCAATATTTTTTTCATCTTCTTCTCCTCTGTCTGTATCATATGTATATTTACCCTATACATTATATCATTTGAGAAAATTACCACAAATAGCTTATATTTATACTCTTTTATCTGAAATTGTTTTTATCTATACACATGACTGAAATAGCCGTGGTATTCCTCCCGCATATCCCCTTTATTTTTATTGGCATCGGGAACAATGCAGGGCAAATTTCATGTTGACACAGGCATTGTGTTATGAGATACTTTTATATATAGTATTTAATACTACGTATGGAGGTATTGTATGAAAACTGTAATTTTAATTGACTCTGGCTGCGACGTATCCTATGAGATTGTCCGGAGATTTCACATGAAGGTGATGCCCCTTCATATCATTTATCCGGAACGGGATTATATTGACGGCGTGGACATCCTTCCTGAGGCCATTTATCAGCGTTTTCCGGGTGAAATTCCCGCCACTTCAACACCCGGTCCCCAGGATGTGAAAGATATGGTTGAAGAAATCAAGGCAGAGGGTTATACTCATGTGCTGGCATTCTGTATTTCCAGCGGCTTAAGCGGTACATATAATACGGTTGCCAGTGTTCTGGGAGATGAAAAGGACCTGACTTCCTTTGTGCTGGACACCAGAAACATATCCTTTGGGGCCGGGATCCTGGCTGTATGGGCCGGGATGCAGTTAGAAGAAGGGAAAAGCTTTGATGAACTGAAAGAAATGCTTCCCGGAAAAGTTAAGGATTCCAAGGTATTCTATTACATGGATACGCTGACCTATCTGCGCAGGGGAGGCCGAATCGGTCTGGTCACCTCTGCGGCAGGCAGCATCCTAAACATTAAGCCCATCATCTCCTGCAATGATGACGGGGTATATTATACTGCTGCGAAAATACGTGGCGCAAAGCGGGGACTCTCCAGACTGCTGGCGGAAGCCAGTTCCTTTGCCGGCGGCCGCCCCTGCCTGACCGCCCTGTTGAACGGCCAGGGACAGGAGGCGTCCGATGAACTGAGGCCCCGGCTGATTGCCCGCATCCCGGAAGGACGCCTGATTATGGAAAAAGCCATCACTGCTTCCCTGGCCGTACACACCGGCCCCGGTCTGGTGGGAATCGGCGTGCTCCGTCTGTAGCATTCTCTTTCGGAAACAATATTCAGTTTTAACTCAACAACCGTGAAGCTCAGACGCGTCCTTCCCGCCTTCTTTTGCATCTGCCGTATTTGGTGGGATTCATGACATTTTCCAGCACGGCAATCTGGCGCGCTCTATGACCTTGGGACTTTCAGCAATAAAAATCCCCTTATCCGGCTCATGGCGGTTTAAAAGCTGCCCCTCCGTAAGCCGGGCGTAAATATCCAGATCCGGGGCGGCAAAATCTGTTATCTCAATTATATTTGGCATATGGTATCTCCTGGTATTCTTTTGCTATTTCCTGCCTGATTCCATTACCCGGAAAAAGGCGTGTTTATGCGAAATCCGCCTGGCAATACATTACCTTACCGCCCTTTATAGTCATCTGGGGTACAATAACCTGATGCCCTGTAAATGTATGTCCTTTCCGGTCCCTGTAGCATACCTCCTTTTCCACCAGCTTAAGAATGGCCACATCCGCGGTGCCGCCCATATCCAAAGACGCCAGTTCTTCCCTTCCAATCAGCCGGGCCGGGCAGACGGTTACTGCGTCCAGCACCCTTTCCAGGCACATTCCCATATCCAGATATTTGCTCATTATTCTTGGCAGGCTGTGAAGGGGCTGGAGATAAAAACCAGCGGTATTGATGTCGGAACTGATAATGTCCGGTATAAATCCCTGCTTCATGGCCTTCCGGCTAATTTCCAGGTCGTAATTATTACAGCCGTTGCTGGCATCAAATAATACTCCCCTCTCCCTGGCATCCATAATTCCTTTTCGGACCATTCCGTTCTCATCCAGAATCGTCTCTCTGCCCTTTCCCTGATAGACATGGCATATCACATCGTTCCTGCGCAGCATCCCCGCAAGCTTCTCCAAATCCATCGCGGGATCCGTGATATGTACGCATATATTACAGCCAAGTTCCTCTGCAACCGCAACCGTTGCTCTCAGGGATTTCTCCGCCTCATTCTCCCCGATGATGTCCGCTGACAGCCTCAGCTTCAGGCCTACCAGGTTGTCCGGGTATGTCCTGAACAATGCGCGTATTTTGTCACGGTCAAAATACCGTTCCTCCATGTGTTCCGGATACTGATTCGTGGTCTGGCCCCCGCTTCCCATAAGGAGCATGTTCAGAATACGCACATCGCTGAAAGACATCACGCCCCTGCGGTACATCTCGTAATTGGCAGCGCCGCAGCTTCCTCCGTCCACAACGGTGGTGATTCCGCATGGAAAGGAGGCCGCGTCCGGATTTACACCGTTTTCTGTACCATGGTTAAAATAATGAACATGGTAATCAATCAGTCCAGCTGTGACGATACAACCAGAAGCATCCACCACCTCACAGTCTCCTGACGGAAGTCCTTCCATAATCCTTCCATCCTTAACCGCAATATCCTTATAGCTCCATTCATGCCTGGCAGGATTATATACTTTTCCACTTCTGATTATTAATGTTCCCACCTGTTTACTCCTTATTTCGCTTCATTGATTGCTGCCAGCAGCTGATCCACAAGCTCATCACCCGTGTTTTCCCTTACCATGTCATAAACCATGGATGCCTTTTCTTTTAACTCTCCCATCACCTTGTCGTCCAGGACAATTATCTCACATCCGGCGTCCTCACATGTTTTCTTATATTCCGCTATGCTCTCATCTGCCTTGCTGTTCGCATAGGCCGTTGCCTCCTCAGCACATTCATCCACAAGAACCCTTACATCTTCCGGAAGGCCCTGATATAAATTGTAATTCATGAAAAATGTAATAATATGGCCGATATGATTTGTCTCGATTACATACTTCTGGACCTCCTGCATATTGTTGCCCACGATATTCATATAAGGATTCTCCTCCCCGTCAATGGTTCCCTGCTGAAGTCCCATAAACACTTCCGTAAACTGCATGGGTGTTGCCGCTGCGCCAAGAGCATTCCAATACGCAATGTGATACTGATTCGTCATGACACGAATCTTCTGGCCTGATAAATCAGCCAGCTGATGCACTGGTTTGTTGGAGGTAAGCTGTCTGAAGCCGGCATCGGAAAAGCCCAGCATCTCAATTCCTCCCTGGTTATTGTATTCATCCAAAGCACTTACAAAGTCACCGCTCAGCACGGCTCTCATCTGTTCCACATCGGCAAAAAGATTTGGCATGTCAAAAACAGCGTAGGAAGGTATGAAGTCAACAAGGTCTGTCGTCATGCCTGTACCGATGTCAATGGAACCGCCAATAACTGCTTCCGTAAATTCGGTTGTATTGCCCAGCTGCCCTCCGGGGTAAATGTCAACCGTAATCCTTCCCCCTGACCGTTCATCCAGGAGTTCAGCAAATTTTTCAACCATCATGTAATTTATAGTATTTTCAGCCACCGACATGGCCGCTGTCCAGTGATATTCCGGAAATTCTCCCGTGGTTTTGGGCGCCGGGCCATCGTCCTCTGCCTGTGCTTTTACTTGCGTTTCTGTCTGGGGAGTACCGGAAGAACTGCTTCCTTTTCCCCCATCACTTCCTGAGGAACCGCATCCCGCCAGGGATATAACCATAGACACTGCCACCATTACCGCTAATTTTCTCATCACTATTCTCCTTTTTTATAAAATGTGTTTGTTCCTAACCAGCCAGGCCAGGCAGGAACATGGATATCTGAGGAACAAATACTATTACAAGCAGGGATATTACAAATGCAATTAAAAATGGAACAGTTGCCTTTGCCAATTTCAGCATTGGTATCTTAGTCATGCCTGACGCCACAAACAGGTTGATACCCATGGGAGGTGTCACCATGCCAACCGCCAGGTTACACGTCATAATAATGCCGAAATGAATGGGGTCAACCCCGACAGCGGCTGCAATCGGCACCAGTATGGGGGACAAGATCATAATATTTGGGATATTGTCAATGATCATGCCGCATACCAGCATAATCAGGTTCATGATTAACAAAATCACGATTTTATTATCAGATACCGCAAGTACGGACTGGCTGATGGACTGGGGGTAACGCAGCATGGTAAGACATCTGGCAAAGGATGTGGCAGCCGCAATCACAAACAATATGTTTACATAGGTCTTTGCCCCTGACATGAATACATCTCCAAGATTCCTCAGACTTATGGATTTATAGATGCAGATACAGACAAACAATCCGTAAAACACACTGATGACAGCGGATTCCGTAGGACTGCACATCCCTGAATAAATGGTTCCCAAAATAATGACCGGTGTCAGAAGTGCCCAAAAGCTGTCCTTTAAAAGCCGCCAAAATCCTCTCTGCCGTATTTCATTATAATTTGTCAGAAGCTTTTCCTTATCTTCCCCGTGCTTCCTGCAGTAATAATAACTGTAAACCATCAAACTGAATCCGATCAGAATCCCCGGAATGATTCCCGCGGTAAACAGTTTAGAGGGCGATGCGTTTGCCGCCGCCGAATAAACAATATAGGAAATGCTTGGAGGAATAATAACCCCCAGCCCTCCTGCAACCATCACAATGGATGCGGCAAAAATTTTCTCATATCCCATGCTTACAAGAAACGGGATGGTCATTGCTCCCACTGCCGATACAGTAGCCGGAGATGAGCCTGAAATAGCCGCGTAAAACATACAGGTAACGATAACGGCACATGGAAAACCGGCTGTCTTATTGCCGATAAAATATGCAAAGAAATTAAAGAGCCGTTCCGACAGTCCCCCCTCTGCCATAATCATGCCTGATACCATAAACAGGGGAACTGCCAGCAGCGTAAAGCTGTTCATACCGGCAAACATGCTTCGTGCCACATCCGCCGCGCCATATGGAAAGGACGGATTGATGATGCTCGGAAGTATGGACATGATTCCAAAAACACCTCCCACCGGCATGGCGGCGATCAGAAGAACTGCCAGCAGGATGAAAAATACACCAATAGCCATTATTCCATTACCTCCTTGCTTTTCTGTCTGCAGACAATTCTTAAAATACATTTAATAATGACCTGTATATACCGGAATATTGCCAATGCAACCGCAAATCCCATGATTCCATAGAGATATGACAAAGGAATCTGCAGCGCCGGGCTGGCCTGTTTAATCTTTGCCGCATTCTGGATAATAGTCACTGTTCCTTTCAAAAACCATCCCAGAAATCCAATCATCACCACATCGCAGGCAATCTCCAGCACACTCTGTACATGTTTTGGAAGAATAGACGCAAATGTGTCTACCTTAATACTTGTCCCCATACGCACAGCACATGGGAGACAGAAAAACGCCGACAGCGCCAGACAGTAGCAGCAAAACCTCGTCCGACCAGCTAAGTGCATGGTGGAAACAGTAACGCATGATTACATTTGAAAATGACAGCAGACTCATGATTACCAGAAATATTGCCAGTATCATTAATTCAAAATTCTTATCCAGCCATTTAATACTTTTCATCTTCCCCTCTCCTTTTGTTTATCTTTTTTAATTTACTGCATTTTCTTGCTGTGTTTTTATTATATCTGTAGTATAATAAGAAGTAAAGTTACTAATAATTATATTTATAAGTAATTTTACTTCTAACAACTTCGTCGCTTTGCACACTTACCACCAGGAATGGATGGTGATTTTCCATCCATCTTTGTACAGCTTGGACAAGGGGGATTTTTTATGGATTTGAAGCAGTTGGAATACATGGTCGCAATCGCAGAATGCGGGAATATATCAAAGGCAGCAGAAACATTATTCATAACACAGTCCGGACTGAACCAGCAGCTGATTAAACTGGAAAAAGAGCTGGGTCAGCAGCTCTTTTACCGGAATAAGCATTATCTGCGAACAACACAGGCCGGAAAATTATATATTGACAGCGCTAAGGAGATCCTGCGCATTAAGAAAAATACATATGCGCAGCTGGAGGATTTAAAGGGCAATGTGGTAGGAGAAATTGCCCTGGGGCTCACCCATGAGCATGGAATTGATATTTTTACCTCGGTTTTTCCGGATTTTAACCACAGATACCCGGGAGTTACCTTTAATCTTTTAGAGAGAATGGTGTCTGACCAGCATAATTTTCTTCTGGGAGGGCATCTGGACTTTGGGATCATTATGCTGGCTGATTCAGATAAGATAGACCTGGAATATATTAAACTCTATAATGAGAATCTGGTGCTGGGAATTCCCAAAAACCATCCAATGGCCAAATACGCCTCCGCTCCCGGAGAACCGTTGTCCACCATTGACCTGCGCCTTTTCAGGCAGGACAGCTTCTCCCTGATATTCGCTTCATCTACCATGCGCAAGGTGATTGACCCCCTGTTTAAGGAAGCAGGCTACCAGCCTCATATTCTGATTGAGTCTGCCATGAACCATGCCCTGATACAGCTGGTAAGCAACGGATTCTGCTGCACAATCCTTCCCCAGTCACGGGTTCTGGTAAGTCCGTACAGTACTAACTGCGCCTGGTTTCACCTGTCCTCCCGCCCTAACTGGAATATCTATGTTGCATACAGAAAAGACATGCATCTGAATGAAGCGCATCGTTACTTCATTCAGCTGGCTAAACATTATGGAAATGAGTTGGAAAAGAAATTTTTATAAACTCAAAGCTCCACACCGCTTCTGAACCCCACATCCCCATATTCAGAGCGGAACACCCCCTGCATCCCTGGTCCACCCTTGCCTCCCGGCATATTTTCTTCATGGAATGGCAAATATTAAATGCCAGTGTAGTGACAGGTATAATCATCCCCGCTACAAACTGTGATATCTCAACACCCGACAGGCTCAGCATCAGCAGCACAGCAGTATAAGTCGGAAGCACGCTCTCAGGAATATGGCGGAACCAGCTTGCCGTAAAAGCCTGCTCTTTTGGTTCCAAATATCCATCCGTTGCATCCTTTACAATCTCACTGCACAGAATCATGGAAGCTGCCGATGGGAGCAGCCCGATAAACAGTGACGCTCCCGCTGTGTTCACGCGCCTGTTATGAAAGATTCCGTTCAAATCCCGCTGCGCCAGCTTGATTTGACTGCGCGATTCCAGAATCCGCTGCAATAATGTAATCAGATACAGGGACAATAGTACGGACAGGGACGTCCAGTTTGTAATAACCCTGGCGGCAGAGCCTCCTATTTCCACCGTAGGGATCCGGTACAGCAAAGCTGTTGCGCATAAACCGCCGCTAGTTTATCTGTGTTATAATCCTTTCAACTGCCTGTTTTACATAATCCGGATTGGTGGCCAGGTTCAGACGGATAAATCCTTTATACGCTTCGCCAAACCATTCGCCGTAATCCACTGCCAGCCTGCACTGTTTCTGGACAAACTCCAATAGCTGCTCCGTATCTACATAGCTTCTCAAATCTATCATCACCAGATATGTACCTTCAAGGGCGCAAACCGTCAGTTCAGGAAGCTGTTTATTCATCTCCTCTTTGAGATACTGGTAATTATCACGCACAACATCGAGTACATGACCCAGCCATTCTTCACCATATGCATAACCAGCCTTTGCCGCAATCATCCCCATGATACTGACCTCGGTCCGGTTCAGGGCGGAAGCAAATCTATCATAAGTTTTCCTTAGTTCGTCATTTGTGATGATAATGTGGGAGTGAAGAAGCGTTGCCAGGTTAAATGTCTTTGACGCGGAATTAAGAGTAATCACCATATCCCGGTACTTACCTCCCGATACAATTGCGGCCGGTACAAAGGGCTTTTCACCTAATATGATATCCTGATGAATCTCGTCGCTGATTACCAGGACATCATGTCTCCGGCAGACTTCCAATACCCTGTCAAGTTCTTCCTCTGTCCATACTCTGCCCGCCGGATTATGGGGAGAACACTGAATGAACATTTTCACCTGATTATCCACTATGGCCTTCTCAATCGCCTTATAGTCCATGGTAAAATACCCGTTGTCGTAATTAAGCTCCACCCTGACCAGATTTCTGTCCCCATTGGTAACCACATTATGGAAAGGATAGTATACAGGTGTCAGAATCATACATGAATCCCCAGGCTTGGTAAACGCATGAATCATCCATGCAATAGCTGTCACGCACCCCGTAGAAAATCGTACCCATTCCTTCCTGACCGGAAAATGATACCGGCGTTCCATCCAGTCAGAAAATACCTGGTAATAATCATCCGGTACACAGCTATATCCAAACACCCCATGCTGCGTCCGTTCCATCATCGCTTCCACAATCTCATCGCAGGTCTTAAATTCCATATCCGCCACCCACATGGCGAGTAAATTTTCTTCTCCGAACTTTTCCTTCAGACCATCCCATTTTGAACAGTCGGTTCCACAACGTTCCACCAGATATGTTTGCAAAAACTCCTGTTTAGTCACAGTTTTTTCCTCCTAAAGTCCACTTTCCCGTTCTTCCTTTGTTCTCAATAAGCCAAACTGAATCGTGATGCAAGTAAACAAAATCAATAAAATAGGATAAAAGGCAAAGCGCACAATCTCAAGGTATGTTACTCCTCCATACTGTTGTACCAGGAGAACACTGCTGTCATGTGGAACCAGCATTAAAATCCCACAAGAAAAAATATCTAAAAGGCTGGCCAGCCGTTTTGGGGCAATCCTATATTTAGAGCCCAACTCCTTCGCGACTGGCGCTGTTATGATGATAGCTACCGGATTATTCAATGTGGTTCCAGATATCGCCATACTCACCAGTGAAATTAGATATTCACAGCCTTTTCTGTTCTTGATCTTTTCAGTCATCGTTTTGACCAGCCATGCAATACCTCCATAATATTTAATCAGTTCAATCAGACCGGACACCAGCATGGAAAAAACCGCAAGGAAGAACATCTCTTCCATCCCAGCGCCTATAGCCATGGTCCATTCAAAAAAAGTAACCGTACCCATCACTATTCCGATGACTCCTGACATTAGTATACCAATTAGCAGAACCAAAAGTACATCCAGACCCGCAATAGCAGTCACCAATACTGTTAGGTAGGGCAGCACTTCCAGTATACTATAATGCAGCTCTTTTGTATCCACCGGACCGCTTCCATTGGCTCCCAAAACCGAATAAAGGACAATTGTAATCACAGCCGCCGGTAATGCTATCAGAAAATTCATCTTGAACTTATCTTTCATCTCCGCTCCAACACCTTTAGTTGCACAGATGGTAGTATCGGAAATCATGGACAGATTATCGCCAAAATACGCTCCTGCAATAACTGCGGCGCCCGCCATTGCCACATTAAGGCCTGCGCCCTGTGCCACGGCTACTGCTACAGGAATCATTGCAACCTGTGTTCCCATGGAGGTGCCAATACAGGTAGAAATAAAGCAAGTCACAATAAATATGCCTGGTATGAGGAAATGGGACGGTATCAAGGTAAGGCCCATATTAACTATAGATTCCTTTCCACCCATTGCTGCGGCAGCAGAAGAAAATCCGCCTGCCATAAGAACAATAATACCCAGAAGCATTACCCCCGAATTTCCGGCTCCTTTACAGTAAATATCAATTTTTTTGCTGATAGGTGTATTCCTGTCATAAAAAATCATAGCAATGACAATTGCCGCCATAACAGCCACATAACGCGGCATTTTTCCAAAGGGATTCTCAGTCCCCATGATTGTAAATACCACCCCGCATCCAACATATAGTCCTAAAAAAGTTAACATGGGTATAAATGCCAGCGCTTTATAATTCTTGTCGCTCCTCTCATCCATATATATATCCCCCTTTATTAAATCCCCGAATATCTGACATGTTCATAGTATTCTTCCCCTTTCCCGTATACCAATCCAATTATGATTCCCCTGTATATTTCTCCGTATGTTTTGTATTCACCGCTTCGCAAATTCTCCTCAGACCTTCAGCCAGTGTGGCTTTAGGGCATGCCAGATTCAGGCGGATGAAGCCCTCTGAATTCTGCACGAACATATTACCGCCCTCCAGCAGGACTCCTGCTTTGTATGCAAAAAACTTTGGCAAATGTTCATCCGGTTCAAAATAACCGCTGAGATCCACCCAGGCCAGATAGGTCGCCTCGGATATACGATACTTTGCCCTTGGCAGATGTTCTGCAAGATATTCACCGACAAAGCGGAAGTTTTCATCCAGATACAGCTGCAGTTCCTCCAGCCAGGGCTCTCCCTTCTCGTACGCTGACTGGGCAGCCGCAATGCTTAAAGGGTTATCAAAATTATAATGGCGGCTGAGCCAGATTTTTCTCAGCTCCTCATCACGGATTATAATATTGGAAATCATCATACCAGCCAGGTTAAATGTCTTGCTGGGGGCCATGCAGGTGATAAGGCGTCCATAATCCGGCATCACTTTACCCAAAGGAATATGTTTCTGATTCCGGCGGAGCAAATCGCAGTGAATTTCATCAGAAATCACCCACATATGATTGTTCTCTATGATTTCCGCCATCCTCCTCAACTCATTTTCGGACCATACACGCCCGCTGGGATTATGGGGATTGCAGAGAATGAACAGTGCAGTCTTTTCATCCGCTGCCTTCCCAGCCAGGTCATCAAAATCAATATGGTAACGCCCATCCTCACTCTTAAGGTCAGAACACATATAACCGCGCTCATTAAAGTCTGCAGCATATTTAAAATATGCGTAGGACGGCGTCAGGAACAGAACCTTTTCATCCGGTTTGCAGATATAATTAACCAGCTCGTAAAGCGCCGGGATAATTCCGTTAGACATTACCAGAGCTTTTCTGTCAAATGTCCAGTCATAGCGTCTTTTACACCATTCAGACAAAGCATCATAATAACTCTTTTCAAATACCCTGGTGTATCCAAAAATCCGCTTATCCAGGCGCTCCCTCATACCGTCAATGACCACATCCGGTGTAGCAAACTCCATATCTGCGACCCACATGCGTATAAAATCCTCGTCCGCATACGGAAAGGTCATAGTTTCATCCGCGTGAAAAATATAGCCGCGGAATCCATCCGTATTCATGGCATTTGTATGCCTTCTGTCAATAACCTCATCGAAATTATACATAACATACATTCCTTTCTTGAACCTCTGTTCTTTTATAAGTCAATTCTAACAATGAAAGCTCTCCAGGTCAAAACAGGCTTTTTTTCTTCTGAGTAGAAAATTTTTTTGATTTTTCTATTATGAGTGGATTTTCAAGAGATTATATGATAAAATTAACAACATGAAAGAAAATAAGATAAAATTCGCCGATTTATTGATTTATATGAAACTTTTATGGTACTGCCAAAATAGTTGAAATGGAATACAGAGGAGGGCAGACATGTCTGAGATTAGCGCGCAAATCGGAAGCCAAATCCGCACCCTGCGGAAAAAGCGAAAAATGACCCTGGATGATTTATCGGGCATCATCCACAAAAGCCGGTCTACCATATCAAAATATGAAAAAGGTGAAATTGCCATAGATATAGAAACCCTGTATGAAATTGCGGACGCCATACAGGTTCATGTGGAACAGCTGCTCTATTGTCCCCCCAGACGTGCGGTCATATCCTCACAAAACAACAGCCCTGCTTTTTTTAACGGGGTCTCCCAGTTTTACTCCTACCTTTATGACGGCAGAAGCAACCACATCATCCGGTGTTTATTTGATGTACTCTCTGAAGCAGAAAATGACCAGTATAAAATCATGATGTATATGAATTTTAAAGATTTCAAGAACTATCAGCAGTGCGAGAACACTTACTGGGGCTACATTGAGCACTACGACGCGCTCACTTACATTTCCCTGACCAATCAGGATACCCCTATGGAAAAGGCCAGTGTACAGATACTTGCATCCTATCTGGACTCTGATACAAAATGGGGGCTATTTAACGGTTTCTCCTCCAGACCCATGATGCCGATTGCCATCAAGATGCTATTTTCGAAATGCCGCCTAAAAGAAGACGCGGACTTAGTCCGGTTGTTAAAGGTATCCAAAGATGACGTCCGTCTTCTGAAGCTTTACAATATGCTGTCCGTCACTTAGACAGAACGCGCCATCAGAAACCGGCGTGATAATCACACTTCTGGCATTGGGACAGAGCATTCTCACAATCCTCCTTGTGATAGGCTCCGGACCAGCGGCAGATGCTCTGCAGGATTGGAACCACGGAATTCCCCTTTTCCGTCAGACAGTACTCCACACGGGGAGGAATTTCATCATACTGCCTGCGATGTATGATATCATCGTTCATCAGTTCCTTTAAGGCGGCTGCCAGAACAGCGTCTGTAATGTCTGTCATTTCCCTGCGCAGTTCGCTGTAACGCAGACGTCCCTTCTCCGCCAGAACGCAGATAATCCTCGGTTTCCATTTTCCTCCAAATACATCAAGACCATATTCCAGAGGACAGCGAATGTCCTTTTTCAACTTTGGCTTATACATTTCCATCACCCCAAAAAGTCTGTTTTCTATAGATAAATTCATTGCGTTCATTATAGAAAATGTACCACGAATTTTCAAGTTACTATGAAAATTATTAGTTACTTATAAATTTGCGGACCTGTTCCCATCTGAAATTCTATCATCTATAATCAAATCACAGCAATCTCATATATAATGGTCTCATAAATTAAGACACTTTTTCGGACAAATATTAATGAATCTGATATACTAAAATCAGTATGAAAGTGAGGATTCATCATTATGTCCAGACAAAGAAGAAATTTTAGTGCCAAATTTAAATCAGACCTAGTAATCGAGCTGCTTAAGGGCGAGAAAGATTTAAACTCCCTTGCAACCGAGAATAACATCCAACCAAATCTGCTCCGCAATTGGAAGAAAGAATTCCTTAACAACGCTTCCTCAGTGTTCGATGACAAGCGTGAGGAAAACCTCAAAGACAAGCTTGCTGAAGAACGCAAGGAAAAGGCGGAGTATGCTAAAAAGGTTGGTCAGTTAACCATGCAGGTTGACTGGCTCAAAAAAAAATCTGAAGAAATTTGTGGACCTGACTACGAGAGTAAGTTTAGTCCAAAACCTTTTGACGACTAAAGAAATCCCGGCATCCGTAGGAGCAAAACTGCTTGATATCAACCGTACAAGCATCTATTACAAGACTTCACCTGTATCAGATGAAGAACTAGCTTGTAAAGAGATTATCGACCATCTTCATACGGATAATCCAACATGGGGAGCAAGACAAATGTCTGCACAGCTCCAGAATAGAGGTTATCATGTCGGACGGCGTAAAGCACATCGCTATATGAATGAAATGGATATTTACCCAATCTATCCT